>RCUF01000050.1_pt1 | contig 92190 bp, 76 predicted proteins | sample 2166311 | NCBI WGS metagenome assembly RCUF01 (sample SAMN09932608, study PRJNA488358) | compost metagenome | feature: garden; material: soil; isolation source: compost soil in 4-hydroxybenzonitrile-enriched culture | place: Germany: Experimental Botanical Garden Goettingen | collected 2016-01-27 | reverse complement strand
GCGTGAGTAAGGGGGCTATTTTGCGAGCGATTGCCACGGATAAGCTGAAGACGGTGGAAGAAGTGAAAAGCCGGACCAAAGCATCCGGTTCCTGTGGGGGCTGTCGGCCGCTGGTGGCTGCATTGGTCAAAAATAGTTTGTCCCGATCGACAGCTTCCGGACCTGTAGTTACTCCCACCGCCCAAGAAGTTGTCCCTGTATGTGGATGTACGCATTACGATCATGATTCGCTTAAAACAGCTATGGTGGACACAGCATGTCAGACTCCAGATGAAGTAGTGTCCCGTCTCGGTTGGACCAGACAGCAGGGGTGTGAATTATGTCGTCCGGCTGTACTTTATTACTTGGAATCTCTCGGGTTGCGCGACAGATCTGCGACAAATCCATTAGGGGCTGGCGTTGCAGTTCAGGTCACACCGCAGTACGGAGGAGAAGCGCCCTCTGCGGGTCTGCGCTTTACGAACCTAAATGCCGAGAATCAGGCTTTTGTTAAGTCGGACCTGATGGATCAGACTTTTGTAGAAGTAGCCTGGCTAAGAGAGCGGTTGGCAACTTTATGGGGAAGTCTTGCATTGCCCTCGTTGGTTACAGTTTCTGTTTGTCCTGGATCGGAGTATCCCGGAGGTGTACTTGTCCACGATATTGGAATATCCCGATCTCCAGCAGGCTGGGAGGTTTATGCCGGTGGTCATGCTGAGCATCCGGTTCGCCAGGGGCAGCTGCTTGGATTGGAGGAGGACCCGACAGAAGCAGTCCTGCTGGCTGCAGTTTGCTTGCGAATATACCGACATAGTGCCCGGTACGGGGAGAAAATGTGGGAGTGGATTGAAAGGACTGGTGTTATGGCGCTACGGGAAAGTGTGCTTGATGCTGCTCTTCGAAGTGAACTGGCGGGCAGCCTACGGACCACAATGCTGACAGGATGACGGGTTGAGTTGGAGTTGTGGCGATATATCTAGCGTGTGCAGACAATAAAATTACGAAAAATGGCGAAGGGGAGGTGACTTTGATGTGTCAGTCAGGAGAAAGCAAACCGGAAGCTGGGCTACATGTATCGTCAGTAATGGATACGCAGTGCCCGTTTTGCAGCGTGCAATGTAAGATGACCGTTAGCACGGGTACGGAGACACTCGCAGGTATCATCCGTACAGTGTATAAAGCGGAAGGGAAGCCTAATGCAGCCTCGCAAGGTAGGCTGTGCATCAAGGGAATGAATGCGCATCAGCATGCGACTCATGCGGAAAGGCTGGTACAGCCTCTCATGCGCAAAGAGGGCAAACTTGTTCCCGTCAAGTGGGAGGAGGCATTGGATACTATAGCTAGCAGTTTCTCTACGCTACTGTCCACACAGGGTGCCGATGCAATCGGAATTTACGGTGGAGGTTCACTCTCCAATGAAACGGCCTATTTACTCGGTAAATTTGCAAGAGTGGCTGTAGGTACGCGATATATCGATTATAACGGGCGCTTCTGCATGTCGGCAGCGGCATCCGCTGGTAGTAAAGTGTTTGGCGTTGATCGCGGACTGACCTGCAGATTGGCTGATATTCCATTAGCTCGTTGTATTGTACTCACAGGTACAAATATCGCTGAATGCCAGCCGACGTTAATGCCTTATTTTCACGAGGCGAAGGAAAACGGCGCGTTTATCATCGTGATTGACCCGCGCGCGACACCAACGGCGGCGGCCGCCGATTTGCACCTGCAAATCAAGCCGGGTACGGATGCTGTGCTGGCCAATGCCATGCTAAAGGTCATTGTGGATGAAGGATTTGCGAATGAAGAGTTTATCCGCAAGCGGACCAACGCCTATGACCAGCTGTTGACTCATTTGAAGGGTGTGGATCTGAGCGAATCGGCTGCGTTGTGCGGAATTGAGGTAGAAATGATCCGGCAGGCAGCACGTGCCTTTGGCGGTGTGGAGACTGGCATCGTTTTTACGGCCAGAGGTGTCGAACAGCAGACAGATGGACATATGGCGGTGCGTGCATTTCTTAATCTGGTGCTGGCCACTGGCAAGATAGGAAGGGAAGGATGCGGTTATGGGGCTATCACAGGACAAGGAAACGGGCAAGGGGGGAGAGAGCACGGCCAAAAGGCTGACCAGCTTCCTGGCTACAGATCGATTGAGAATGAAGAAGATCGATTCTATGTGGCGTCCGTGTGGGGAGTTGAACCAAGCAGTTTGCCGGGAAAAGGGGTGTCCGCCTATGAAATGATGGAGCTTGTTCATCAGCGAGAAATCCAAGCTCTGTTCGTGATGGGCTCTAATCCTGTTGTATCTAACCCGAATGTCCGGCTGGTGGAGGAAGCCCTCAAAAAGCTGAATCTGCTGGTTGTGGCGGATATGTTTCTCACTGAAACCGCACGGATGGCCGACGTTGTTTTACCTGTGACGTCTTATTTGGAGAATACGGGGACGATGACCAATCTGGAGGGCCGCGTTCTGCTGCGGGAAGCGGCGAGGCCTGCACCGGGCGAGGCTAGAGATGACTGGAACATTTTGTGTCAGTTGGCTGCAAAGCTAAACAAGGGCAGCTATTTCTCTTACAGGGATGCTGAGCATATCTTTGAAGAACTGCGGCTCGCCAGCCGGGGCGGTCCTGCCGATTATTATGGGATCACATATGACAGGCTACGTCGTGAAGAAGGAGTATATTGGCCATGCCCGTCTACGGACAGAGCCGGTATGGATATGATGTTTCGGGAAACCTTTGCCCATTCCGATCAAAAGGCTGTTTTTACGGTGGTTGAAAGCTGTGGAGCGGGAGAGGAGATATCAGAGGAGTACCCGCTTATTTTGACGAACGGCCGTGTACTGGCTCATTATTTGACCGGTGCACAAACGCGCAGAAGTCCGTCGCTGGCCGCGCGAGAGATTGAAAATTATGTGGAAATTCATCCGCGGACAGCGCGACGCTGGCATATCAGGGACGGGGAGTGGGTAGAAATAGCATCACAGCGCGGCAACTTCACTGTCCGCAGCCGAATCAAACCACATATCCGCGAAGACACGCTCTTCGTACCCATGCATTGGGGCGGGATACAAAATGTAAATCGGGCGACCCGACCCGATCTTGATCCGTTCTGCCGGATGCCTGGCTTCAAAACGGCAGCTGTACGTATTCGTCCCCTTCATCTGGCTGCAGTTGCAACAAGTGCAGATAATGGGGAATGGTCTGAGTTCTAGAGTAGGACGGAGTAAGTGACTTTTTCATTGCATAAAAGACCAGCCCTCATTGTATGAATGAGGGCTGGCCTTTTTGGATTGGACAGTTAATGGCCTGCAATCACAGACTGCGTGAGGCCGATATTATAATTGCAATCGGGTTTCGGATATGTTTGCTCCCGTTTTTATTTCTGTTCTGAGCATAGCTTCCCGCCATTGTTTATACAAATTCCAGGCGTCCCCGTTTTCTAGCAGCGGTTTGCAGGTATACAAACCTTCCTCTATGGAGTCGACTCGTCCTGCAACGAACAGTCGGACCGCACTGTTGAGTAACACTTGATTCGAAAAGGCTATAGAAGCTGTACCTTGTAGCACTTCCTCCGTAATGCGCAGCTGTTCAGCGGGGGTCCAGTTATGCTCTGGTACCACCGAATCCAGCCCGTACATTTCTGGATCAATAACCTGTAGTGACACCTCGCCGTTAGCAAGCAGGTAAGTCCGGGTCGGCCGATCGATGAACAGGTCCTCCGATCCTTCGCTCCCCTGGACGATCAGAGCCCTGCGGTAATTGAGATTTTGCATGAGTTTCGCCGTCTTCTCGAACACAGTATTGTGGAAAACGCCGAATACAATATAGGGGGAAGAACCGTAATCAACCAGTTTCTCGGCAGTATTCAGCACCGTGCGAAGCCCCAGTTCTTCGCGAATGGACCGCAGATCTCGCAGGGGCGCGCACCACTGTTCGGAGGCTATGAATAGTACACCAGTCAGCTTCGCGGCATGAATGGCGGTTTCGCGTGTCATGTTCCCGGACGTAACCCCCATTTCCTGCAGTAAAAGCGGTAGCGTAACCCCCCATTTGGGAGGGAGAGGTGCGCTGCCATGCATCGTTACAGGTATTCCGCATGAGGCGAGTACGAAGGCTGTTGTGAAGGTGGCGATAAACGATGACTTCCTGCCATCGTACGGACCGGCAAAATCAATACCTTCCTGCATCGGGAAGCGATGGGTATATTTACGGCAAACGTTTACGAATGCTTCCAGCTCGGCAACGCTCTCCATTTTAATGCGCTCCGCGGCAAAGAAAGCTCCGATTTGAGCAGGGGTTGCCGACTGGGTCATAATAAGTTCGGCAGCAGCTTCGGCTTCGGCATAATTCAGATCTCGGGCGCCCCTTTTGCCACGACCCACTTCTTTTAATATTTCAATGATATTCATGTTCAGGCCCCTTTCAGATTTATGCTTTTAGCATTTGCTGTGCTTTGACGATGGAGATGGCCACATCAACGATACGTTTGCGTTCGTTCATTGCTTTTTTGCGTAGCACATCGTATGCTTCCGCTTCCGGGATGCCGTTTACTTCCCCCAGTATTCCTTTGGCCATATCAATCCATTTGCGTTCTTCCAGCCGAGCGGTCAGTTGCTTGCGTTCACTTTGCCAATGCTGGCGTTCAAAAAAGCGTTTGGCACTAAAATGAAGAGCCCAATTCAGTTCATGGGCTGCCATTGAAGGGGTTAGAATGCCATCGACAGTGACATCAGCTTCACAAGCCTCTGTCGATGATAGCGCTGATTCTGCGCTGCACCACCAGAGCAATGGGACCGCTTTGGCTTGCTCCAGCCTGTCACTCCATATGCTGATAGTGCCGACAGGTATGTTTAGTACCGCCGCATCTGCATTAAGGATTAGCTGTTTGATTTCGGATTCATTGCGGCATGGCAGAGTTAGGTATCCGTTGGACTCTAAAAGGTACTCAGGTCCTGCCTGCCATGAGGAAACGGCGTGTGTCTGCTCAGATACAGATACATGGTCAGAATGTAAGTGAATTACCAACAAGGAACGCAAGCGGGCTCCTCCTCTCTGTAACATGAAGGGTGGTTAGGGATGGGATGGTATTCATTGATAACAAATATGACATGGAATTTTATCTGTCTGCTTATTTTTTTCACCATCTTCAAATTAAAACGGACTTTTAAACCATTTTGGCGTGTTTTAGTCTGAAAATCAATCCTAATTTTGTAGGAGAGTGATATTTTATACGTCATAGATATGTTACATGGTGATAAAATATAATTTTTTATAAGATATTGCGTAAGGAATGTTGACATATCATTTGAACCATTATATATTAGCTACAGTACTTTTTAATTCCATACTCTGATGGATACAACGGCGTATTCGATGAAACGGCAATGGAGCCTGTTTTCTCATGTGAGGGATATTTTGAATCCCCATATGTGAAGCAGGCTTTTTATGTTTTAAGGATACAAATGGAAGGGGAGTGACCTGATGAACGATATCCAAAAGTTAGTGTTGATCGGCAACGGAATGGCGGGAATACGCACTCTCGAACATTTGCTGAAGCTTGCACCAGGTAGCTATGAAATTACGGTATTCGGGGCCGAGCCCCATCCAAACTATAACCGGATCATGCTGTCCTCCGTTCTGGCGGGAGGGGCTGGTTTGCAGGATATTGTCATCAACGACTGGAGTTGGTATGAAGACAACAATATTCGATTGTATACCGATGATCCTGTCACAGCTATCGATACGGAAAAGCAGCAGGTGACGTCGCGCTCCGGCGTATGCATCTCTTATGATTTGTTGTTGTTGGCAACAGGTTCTAAAGCCTTTATTCTGCCGCTTCCAGGAGCCGACAAGGAAGGTGTTATCGGTTTTCGGGATATTCGTGACTGTGAAACGATGATGGAGACCGCAAAGACGCACAAAAAAGCAGCTGTCATCGGCGGCGGATTGCTTGGGCTAGAGGCAGCTAGGGGGCTGCTTAACTTGGGGATGGACGTCACCGTTATTCATATTAACGGATATATTATGGATCGGCAGCTGGATGAGGCTGCTTCCCTTATGCTACGGCGCGAGCTGGAGGAGCAGGGAATGACTTTTCTGGTCAATAAGCGGACGGCGGCTATTACGGGGCGTCGCCGCGTGGAAGGGTTGAAATTTGCCGATGGCAGCGAGCTGGAAGCAGATCTGATCGTTATGGCGGTAGGCATCAAACCAGACATTGAACTGGCGGTGTCGGCGGGAATCCCTGTAAACCGCGGCATCATCGTAAATGATTACATGGAAACGAATATCCCCGGAATCTACGCCGTTGGAGAATGCGCAGAACACCGGGGAATCACTTACGGGCTGGTTGCTCCATTATATGAGCAAGGTGGTGTACTGGCTCAGCGGCTCGCGGGAATGGAGATTCCCGGCTACAGTGGTTCTGTTACCTCGACAAGGTTGAAGGTATCGGGTGTCGACGTGTTTTCAGCAGGGGATTACAAGGATGAACCGGGAACACGTTCCCTGCGGTATCAGGATGATATTGGCGGCGTCTACAAAAAAATCGTGATCAAGGAAGAAAAACTGATCGGAGCTGTTCTGTTTGGGGATACGTCTGACGGAGCCATGCTGTTTTCTTTGATCAAAAGTGGCGAGTCGGTGGTTGGCCGAGAGAAAGAGTTATTACTTGGCTTCAATCCCGGTCAACCTGAAGCTAGTGGCGCCATGATGCTAGAGCAGATGCCTGATGACGAAATTGTATGCGGATGTAATGGTGTATCCAAGGGTGACATTGGAGAGGCGGTTGCGGCTGGCTGCCGGAGTGTCGGGGAGATTAAGGCATGCACAAAGGCATCGGCATCATGTGGCGGCTGCAAGCCATTAGTGGAGGGACTCTTACAGCTATACGCAGGCGCAGAAGCCGGAGAAACGCTGAAAGAGGGAATTTGTAGTTGTACGACGCTTGACCGGGAAGCGATCATTGATGGCATTCGGGAGATGGGATTGAAGAGCGTCAAAGAAGTGATGAATGTGCTGGGCTGGAACGAACCGGAAGGTTGCACTAAATGTCGACCGGCCCTCAATTATTATCTAGGTATGCTATGGCCGCTGGATTATGAGGATGAGAAGGAATCCAGATTCACGAATGAACGGTACCATGCCAATATACAGAAAGATGGCACCTATTCTGTCGTGCCCCGCATTTATGGAGGAGTTACTTCACCTGCCGACTTGAAGAAAATTGCTGCTGTCGCAGAGAAATACAATGTGCCTCTGGTGAAATTTACGGGGGGCCAACGCCTTGACCTGCTTGGTGTGAAGAAGGAGGATTTGCCGGGGATCTGGGCTGAGTTGGATATGCCGTCTGGATATGCCTATGGAAAGACGCTGCGAACGGTTAAGACGTGCGTAGGTAACACCTTTTGTCGCTTTGGCACTCAGGATGCTATGGGTATGGGCATCCGGTTGGAAAAGGCATTTGAACGTCTGAATGCGCCATCCAAAGTCAAACTGGCTGTATCTGGTTGCCCGCGTAACTGCGCTGAAGCGACGATCAAGGATTTGGGCGTCGTTGCTATTGACGGTGGATGGGGGATCTACGTTGGAGGTAACGGCGGTATTAAGGTTCGGGCAGCTGAACTGCTTTGTACCGTTAAAACTGAGGATGAAGTGATGGAATGGACCGGTGCCTATCTGCAGTATTATCGCGAGCAGGCCAATTGGAACGAACGCACAGCCCATTGGGTGGAACGGGTCGGAGTTGAATCCATCAAACAGGCACTCGCGAATGCAGAGACGAGGAAGCAACTGGTGACCAGAATTGAGGAGACGTTAAGCACGACGACTGATCCGTGGCACGAAATTATTCACAACGAAGAGCTGCGCAAAAATTTTGTGCAACTGCCGGAACTTAAGCCAGTAATGGAATAGGGGGCTGACAAAATGGAGACTAATACGACAACCAACAGAATCAGAATAGCTGATCTGAACGAAATTGACCGACGTGGAGCAAGGACAGTTCGCATTCATAATACAGAGATAGCTGTATTCCGTCTGAGCGATGGCAGCGTGCATGCGCTTGAGAATCGTTGTCCGCACAAAGGGGGACGGTTATCTGAAGGAATGATATGTGGCTCAGCGATCCATTGTCCGCTCCATGACTGGAAAGTTGACCTTTCCACTGGCCAGGTGCAAGAGCCGGATACTGGATGTGTGACTGCTTACCCCACGGAGATTGACAGTGAGAGCGGGGAGGTTTATATCGTAATCTAAGAGTTCTATGCGTATTGTGCTGGAGGTTCTGCTTTTTTTCTTCTATATAATAGAAGGATCAATGTGAAAGGCTTTGTTGAAGAAGTAGGCATCATTTTGATTGAAAAATAGGTTATTGACTAAATTTTGGTCAATAACCTATTTTCTTTTCACAGGATAACTGGATTTATCTCGAGACAAACAAAAAAGCCTTGAGTATCAAGGCTTTTGACGAATAGGACGGATGGGGATCGAACCCATGACCCTTACCCTGTCAAGATAATGCTCTCCCGCTGAGCTACCGTCCTGCGGTTACTAGATAATATCATGTATTAACCATATATGTAAAGTGGAAAAATAGAAGTCAGCCTGTACTTCATGAGCATTTATATATATAATTCGAATTTAGTGAGTTTGCAATCTGGAATTAATGATAGGGGGAACAGATGATGGCCGCAGAAATTATAAGTGTAACAACAGAGGAGCAGCTACAGGAGGCAATATCGATCCGTACCAAAGTGTTTGTCGAAGAGCAAAAAGTTCCTCTCGATTTAGAAGTTGATCATTATGACAAGCTGGGAGATACGGCCCATCATTTGCTAATTTGTGAACATGGTGAAATGGTGGCCACTGGTCGGTTGACATACTATGAGGAAGATACAGCTAAAATGCAACGTATTGCCGTTCTCAAGGAGCATCGTGCCGCAGGCTATGGACGTGTATTACTGCTAGCACTGGAGGAACGTGCACGTGAATTGGGGCTAAGATACTCGCTGCTAGATGCCCAATGTCAAGCCGAGAAGTTTTACGAAAAGCTCGGTTATGAGACGATCTCCGATGAACCTTTTGACGATGCGGGAATACCGCATGTACGTATGCGCAAAAAGTTGTAGTCGACAGCGTAAGGTGCATACAAATCTGTACAATGTGCATGCTAGTAAAAGTTCCTCCACTATACTATGGATAAGGAGCGATACAGCATGGCTAATACAGAACGGGAGCAAATTACAGCAGTACGTAAAAACGGGGATGGCGACCTTGCGTCTTTTCAGACATCTACCGGTCGGATTTTAGATTATAGCCAAGCACTGAACGAGATTGAGGCAGGCTCAATTGCAGGCGTTAACGTGTTCAAGGCCAAGGATGGAAGCAAACGAATTCGGGGAGATGCCGATGGAGATCCTTCTAATAACCTGGATCAACTGCCATTGTTCTGACCTTAACTCGCAACATTAGAATGCAAGTTCATCATTATATTCAAGAACAGCAAGCCGCTTGGCTATCCTTTATAGGAAAGCCAGGCGGCTTTTTGTTAATTGTTCAAGCTGTATTTAGCATGCTACTCTACATGTTCCAACTCTGTAAGTGGATATACTCGTTGCTGCTCCAGAAAGGACATGATCCCTGCCTTCTCCTTGAACTGTTCCATATCGTCGCTATAGTGCATCAGATGAATCCGTTCTTGAAGAGATGGCGCCAAGCTTAGCAGCTCGTCCAACGTCGTATGGACTTCTCCAGCGCCTTGTAATTGAACCTCATGCAGAATACTCCGACATCCTCGTTCATGCACCAGATGATGAAGCAAATCAGGGTCAAAAACCATATCTGCACTATAAAAAAGGCGGTCATTAATGAATATGGAATAACTGTTTTTACCAGGAATATGCCGTGTAGGGATTAGCTCCACCTGGATACCGGATACTAATGTAGTGGGTACACCAGGCGTTATTACGTTTACCTCGAATACATCTTCAAGCTTGTCAATCATACCCTGCTGTGACATTCCGCCCTTGAGTGTATGCTCCCATAAAGGGTGGATTAGTGGTTCGGCGATATAAAGTAGAGGCTTGCAACGATGGAGAATGTTCATTTGAAAACCGAATTCCTCCAAACCTCCGACATGATCTGCGTGAATATGTGTGATTAAAATTGCGTCAATATCAGGCAAAGGGACGCCCATTTGGTGTAATGCTAAAGAAGCGGTTGTACCGCAATCGATCAGCAGTTTGCCTTCTCCGCTGTCCAGCAGCGCGTTGTTGTTGTAATAATGCTTGGCAAAGGCACTGCCTGTGCCAAGCATTTGTATCGTTAGGCTCATTATGGATTTATCCTCCAGACTTTGTGTACTAGGACATTCTACAGTCGTATTTTATCACCTATGCTGCCGTAACTAAAGATTTGGCTCCTTATGTAAAAACTTTGGACAATTTGTGAAACACAGCGCAACTTGTGCGGCTGAGCTAGGTATAAATGTACGACAGAAGGTTTTAAACAGATGACGATGGAGGGATTAGTAGTTATGAAATGGAGAAGAGTGATGGCCCTGATGATGGCCTTTTCAATAATGGGAGGGACCGCCATTTCGGCGGAATCCGCCAAGGACCAAGTGCAGTTGATTATTAATGGAGAAGTGTCAAAAGATGGTGCAGTTGTCATTGATGGGAAAACCTATGTGCCCATCCGTGATTTTAACGGACTTGTCAATTTTGATCCATCCGGTGGAAAAGTTGTTTTCGACCAGCCGAACGTGCATATGTTCCTGTTCAAGGGAGATACTGTGTTTGGTAACGTGAATAAAGGCAATAAAGTGAAATTTAATGTATTTAGTCAAATTGATACCTTGAAAACAGATATCTCCGGAGTAAAGGTAGCGATCACCGACCCTTCGGGCAATGTGAAGGATATTCAGTCTCAAGATATCAAAGGAGCGCAAAAGGATAACTTCTGGTTCCGTACGAACGACTTTACGTATGATTTCAAAACAGCAGGGAATTACCGGGTTGGTTTCTACATTAAAGAGAGCAAAGATGGCAGCTATACCCTGGTGTCCGAAAAAGTCATTACAGCGATAAATTAGGCATACCACAAATTGACCTGCACCCTTGATCATGTTACGATACGGGGGAAAATAAAACAATTTGAAGGTAGGTATTTCCATGAGTGATCACAAACATGAACACGGTGAAGCCTGCAACCACGATCATGACCACGAACATGAAGAAATGGTTCTTACGCTAACTGATGAAAATGGTAAAGATGTAGAAATGGTGCTGGTAGAGACCTTTGACGTAGAAGATCACATTTATGCTCTTCTGCTTGAGCGAGGCAATCCTGAAGCGGATGGCATTATTCTTCGTATGGAAGAAGAAAACGAAGAAATGGTGCTTTACAATATTGAGGACGAAGATGAGTGGAAACGTGTAGAAGCCGCATATAGCGAGCTTGTTGCCCAATACGAATAGAATTGGATGCAGCAGCTGTATAGCTCTTCAAGAAAAAAAGCCCCCGAACGGGGGCTTTTTTTCTTGACTATCAACATATTTTTTAAGCATGTGTTGACAGTTCAATATTATGAAATAGCGTCAGTTTCGACGATAACCTTCACCTGATGTACTGTTCGGTCCTCAGGTCCTTTAACAGGCAGGCCTACTTCTACATGATCAACAATATAATCAATATTGTCCTGCGAAATAACTTCTCCTGGCAGTAAGATTGGAATACCAGGTGGATACACATAGATGAATTCTGCAATAATGCGACCTGCAGATTCCTTGAAAGGCACGATTTCCGTATCTCCATAAAAAGCGTCTCTTGGAATGAGGGAGAGCTGAGGGATATCCGGTATCTTTACAACTAGCTCATGCTCCTGACCTGTGGAATAGTGCAGAGAAGCCAGCTCACGCAGAGCTTTCAACAAAATTTCAATTTCCTCTTTGGTATCACCAGGGGTCACCAAACAGAGAATATTGTACATATCGCTAAGCTCAACCTCGATATTGTAGTGATCTCTCAGCCAATTCTCCACATCGTATCCGGTAAGGCCCAAATGGCGGATATGAACCGTAATTTTGGTTGGATCATAATCATAGGTAGCTTCCGTGCCAAGAATTTCGCTGCCAAAGCAATATAGCCCTTCAATCTTGTTGACCTCTGAACGACAATATTCAGCCAATTCCAGAGCGCGTTGTGCTATTTCATGACCGTTAAGGGCCAGATTACGTCGGGATGTGTCCAACGAAGCCAGCAGAATATACGAAGTCGACGTTGTTGTCAGCATACTGAAAATCGTTTGTACACGCTGTGGGTTAACGTATCCGTTTTTCGTATTTACATTCAGAATTGAGCTTTGAGTCAAGGAACCACCCAGCTTGTGAACGCTTGTAGCTGACATGTCTGCTCCCGCCTCCATGGCGGACATCGGTAGATCAGAGTGAAAATGAATCAGTACTCCATGAGCCTCATCGACCAGGACCGGCACATTATAGCTGTGAGCGAGATCTACAATTTCCTTCAAATCGGCGCACACACCGTAATATGTCGGGTTGATAACAAGGACGCCCTTGGCGTCAGGGTGACGTTCCAATGCCCGGCGTACGGACTTGGTTGTAACCCCGTGGTGAATACCGAGATTCTCATCACTGACTGGAGAAATAAATACCGGCTTTGCACCAGCAAAGATAATGGCAGACATTATAGATTTGTGTATGTTTCGGGGTACAATAATTTTATCACCAGGTATGCAAATCGACATAATCATGGTGATGATGGCTCCGCTTGTCCCCTGTACACTGTAATACGTATAATCAGCTCCGAAGGCCTCTGCTGCAAGCTTTTGAGCTTCTTCGATGACGCCTGATGGCTGATGCAGATCGTCCAATGGAGCGATGTTGATCATATCTATGGAAAAGGCATTATCCCCCATAAATTCGCGAAATTCCGAATCAGCTCCCACTCCCTTTTTATGGCCTGGGATGTGAAATTGAACCGGGTTGCTCTGAGCATGCTTTTTCAAAGCAGTAAAAAGCGGGGTGTTGCTTTGATTCATTAGTGTTGTCACAACCTTTCGTGCAGGATTTCGACAATCCTGTGCAAGTGATAATAGAACAAAATTGAGTATAGCAGTTTGAAGTAGGAATGCAAGCGATTGAGGGCGCATTTATTTGCGAAAGAGTGGAGTAGGCTGAGAACCCGGTCTATACAGCCAAAAAACGAAGGTGGAGGAAGTGGATTAGATGAGGCAAATAGGAAGAAAAAAAGCTTCGCAGCGGTGGTGGACTCCTTTTTTTACCAAATTGTGGATTTTGGTATTTCTGGTCGAATTTATGAAAGGATCTCTTCTGGTATCCATCCTGCCGGTATATATGGGAGAAACGCTTGGTTTGTCGGCCGGGATTATTGGTTTGGCCTTTTCACTTCAGTATTTTGGAGACAATGCGTTCCGGGCACCGGCGGGCTGGATGGCTGAACGGCTCGGCTACCGTGGAACGATGTCGACCGCACTGTTGTTTACGCTTGTAGCGATTATTATGCTGAGCGTATTGACAGAGCCCGTGTGGCTCGTCGTTGCGTGTCTGCTGCTCGGTCTGGGTACTTCTCCGCTCTGGCCTTGTGTTATGACCGGAACGACCGAAATGTCCGGGCCTAATAACAGCAATGGCGCGGCTATGGGCACACTGGAAATTGCTTCTATGGGTGGAACGGGTTTGGGTCCGCTCATTATGAACCTTGCCATATCCCACTATGGGCATTCTTACGGCATGGTGTTCATGATTTTGATAGGATGCAGTATTGTATTGTTGTTAGTTGCTCTTATGCTGCCAGGACCGAAAAGGTCTCCTGATAAAGGTGACCTCGAACAGAGCTCTTTAGTGTCGTCTGATGGGTACACAAAGCAGAAACAGCAAATTCTGAAAGGAATCCAGGAGACGATCGGCGTGCTCAAAACAAAGCTTAACGTCAATCCGTTAATTTACCCGGCGCTGTTTTTGCAGTCTTTTGTTATCGGTTTAATCAGCCCGGTACTGACGCTATACGCTCGGACGGACCTCGGGATTTCACCAAACCTGTACAGCGTGCTTCTGATTGCAGGCGGTGGGGTGACTGTGCTGGCCCTGATCCCTTGTGGCAAGTTGGTCGACAGACTTGGAACGGAGTATTTTCTACATGTTGGCTTTTTGCTAGCCGGAATTACGCTGTTTTTCTTCTCAATCGTTCGATCTATTCCGCTGGTGTTTGTATCCGTGGCGCTTATTGGTTTGGGATATGCGCTCATTTTGCCTGCATGGAACACCTTTCTTGCCCGATTGATTCCGGAAAGCGAGCGAGCAACGGTGTGGGGCTTTTTTTTAACACTTCAAGGCTCCGGCATGGTTATAGGCCCGCTCGTTTCAGGAGTGCTATGGGACCGTGCCGGACACACCGCTCCATTTATCATCAGTGGGGTCGTGATGCTGCTCATGTTTGGCTGCCACCTGGCTCTGGCGCGCAATCCACGCAGGAAGACAGTGGAGGCCTGAACAGCGCCTTGAAAAGCGGCGAGGGCTACTCTTTCGAGAAAGACATTCGGTACAGCGGCAGTAAATGCTCAAAGGTAGAACGCACTGCCTGTAATAATGCAGCCCCGTCGCTGGCAAGTGGATCTTCTCGGTCAATACGGATTCCACACATGACCTCCGCTTTTTTTACCTGTTGCAGCTTGTGGATGATCGTTTGAAAATCTTCATTATCCATATGTTGTTGTTCTGTGCCTTCTGGAGCCATATGATCCATGGACCAGTAAAAATGATCAGGCAGGTTAGAGCGCACATCGCTCAGATTGGCTTCGAGTGCCTGGGCAAATGTAGCTTTGTTAGGACTTTCATAAATAATTGCAAAAATAACGAATAGGTGGGAAGCGAACATACCTACCTCAAAATGCGGCAGCGCCTTGTACCCGCGCTTATTTGCCGCCCAGGCTACCCAAGTATCTTTGGGGGGATTGACTTTGCGTCGTGCATGCTTGGCGACGTGAACGTGCATAGGCTCTCCACATAAGTCCGTCAGAAATGGGGCTAATTCCTCGCCAATTGCCTCTAGCTTGGGCCGAACCTGCTGAATCAGCACTTCCATACGAGGCTCCAATCCCGGTATTTCAAAAACATCGAAGTCCTTTGCAGTAAATCCACTAAATGTCATTCCTTTTCCTCCTGTAACTGGGTTAAGCCATAACGTGTGGCGTAATATGTCCAATTATAGCATAATGCCGCTGGGCTTGGCCGACTTTAGACTAGGTTTGAAACAAGCATATAAGGCAAAAGTACGATTGTTCGCTGTTACTCATAAAAATAGGTCAAATAACCAAGTACCCTTACATAAAATGAAGTATAAAATAGAGCAAGGGAAGATCAAGCGGGAAAGCCGCAGGCTTGCTGTAGCCGGACTTCTTGAATCGGACTTGAAAAAGGAGGGAATGCCGTGAACAAGGGCTGTGAGGTAGAATATTGCAATCTAGAGCTCCGGTTTAGCCGTCGGCATATCCATAATCTGATCAAGGATTTGATATCGGAAGGGTATTCGCTGTACTGGAGCGAGGATGAGTCGTACCTGGTTTTGTCGGTGAGAACCGGGCGTAAGCTGGTGAAGCTCCGTTTTCAACAGCTGCGCACAGGACACTACAAGTTGGCTGGAGATTATGTAATCCGCGATGCCAAGCTGGCTGAGTGGTTGGAGAAGCTGATTGGAAGCACCCGAGGTCATGCCATTGTCAAAAGAGTCAAGGATCATCATATTTTGGTAGAAAATATTTTGTTTGGTGAGGTCATTCGTCTGGTCGAGGTTACAGGCTTTAAGCAGCGTGTCATTTATCAGAAGGGACCGGTGCTGTCCGCACAGGAAATGGAGGATATGTACGCTTCCAATGAAGGAGAAACCCGACTGCTGCTGCTTAAAATGGAAGTGGACGATGAATTGGAGAAGCTGTTCATAGCGATGACAGACGGAGATAAGGCTAAAATCGGGAATTGCCATGAACGCCTGCAAACGCTATCCCACCAACTGCTGATGATGGAAGCGTAGTACATCTGAACACCTCATGTAAATGGGGTGTTTTGATCTGTGAATAGACAGGGGTTCACTTCTTACATCAAAAACGTTAAAATAGAAGTGCACGTGTTCCGATTCACATAAAGTGTAATGCGGTAAAGCGGCGATATAGAAGACAAAATATGTTGCAAAGGATGAGGAACCAGATGGCAAAACAGCAAATTGGTGTGATCGGCCTGGCGGTAATGGGTAAGAATTTAGCCCTTAACATTGAGAGCAGAGGCTTCACCGTCTCGGTTTTTAACCGCTCTCCAGAAAAAACGCACGATCTTATCAAAGAAGCAGAAGGTAAAAAACTGACGGGTACTTTCTCTATTGAAGAATTTGTGAACTCATTGGAATCCCCCCGTAAAATCCTGATCATGGTTCAAGCTGGTAAAGCAACAGATGCCACGATTGAACAGCTTGTGCCTCATCTGGACAAGGGCGACATTATTATAGACGGAGGCAATGCCTACTTCCCTGATACACAGCGCCGCAGCAAGGAGCTGGAGGAAAAAGGACTTCGCTTTATTGGTACAGGCGTATCCGGTGGTGAAGAAGGTGCCTTGAATGGTCCTGCTATCATGCCGGGTGGACAAGAAAGTGCCTATAAACTGGTAGAGCCGATTCTAACGGCAATCTCTGCTAAAGTGGAAGGCGACCCTTGCTGTACATATATCGGTCCTGACGGTGCTGGTCACTATGTAAAAATGGTGCATAACGGTATCGAGTACGGCGACATGCAATTGATCGGTGAAGCGTATCACTTGTTGAAATCAGTCCTGAATGTGAATGCGGAAGAGCTTCATGAAATCTTCACGGAATGGAATAAAGGGGAACTGGACAGCTACTTGATCGAAATTACAGCTGACATTTTCTCCCAGTATGATGCTGAAACAGGCAAGCCAATGGTAGACGTTATCTTGGATGCTGCTGGTCAAAAAGGTACAGGTAAATGGACAAGCCAAAGCGCGCTGGATCTGGGTGTGCCATTGTCCATGATCACCGAATCCGTATTCTCCCGCTTCTTGTCTGCTATGAAAGACGAGCGCATTGCGGCAAGTAAAGTGCTGAGCGGTCCTAATGCTGAGTCCTTCAGCGGCGACAAAAAAGAATTTATCGAAAGTGTACGTAAAGCACTGTTTGCAAGTAAAATCGTGTCCTATGCTCAAGGTTTCGCTCAAATGCGTGCAGCTTCCGATGAATATGGTTGGGATTTGAAATACGGAAAAATCGCTATGATCTTCCGCGGCGGTTGCATTATCCGCTCGCAATTCCTGCAAAACATCAAGGATGCATATGACCGCGATCCTGCCTTGAAAAACCTGTTGCTGGATTCTTACTTCAAAAATGTGGTTGAAACGTATCAAGATGCATGGCGTCAAGTGATTTCCGTGGCTGTATCCCAAGGTATTCCAGTGCCTGGCTTCTCCAGCGCGCTTGCATACTATGACAGCTACCGCACTGAGCGTTTGCCAGCAAATCTGCTGCAAGCACAACGTGACTACTTCGGTGCCCATACGTTCAAACGTGTGGACAAAGAAGGCGTATTCCATCATCAATGGTTCTAATGAACGGACGGATATGCATGAATAGCATTATGTAATACAACGGAAGCTTTTTTGCCCTATGGGTAGAAGAAGCTTCCGTTTTTTAATTTATAATTATGGATACGATTATGATGGCAGTAGAGGATTGTGTAATCTTTTGACGCTATGGTATGATAGGGACAAAATAATTTAATGCATTACCGCGTCTAAGCTTTGAGTCAAAACAAAAAAGACGGGAAGGTTCCCGTCTCTTTTGTTAAGTAGGTTTTCTATTGCTCCTGTGACCATTGCAGCATGCCGCCAGTCATGTTAGTACAGCCTTCATAACCTAGCTGCTGTAGATATTCGCAGGCTCGTTCACTGCGGTAACCGCTCCGGCAAATAAAGATAATTTCACCGGTGCGTTCAATTTCTTCAAGACGACCCGGAAGCTGTCCGAGCGGAATGTGCTTGGCACCTTCAATCATGCCTTCCGCTACTTCTTCCGCTTCGCGGACGTCGATTAATTGCAATTGCTCTCCTGCTTGCAGACGTGCGCGCAACTCAGAAGGTTCAATCAGGGCGATTTGCGTCATGGCCGGACCTCTTTTCTGATATATATTGGGTGCTACGTATGTTTTTGACGTGTGCAAAATGTCACACACACTCTATGTATGATAGCTAAGCTATCTCTAGGCTGTCAATCGGCTTAATCCTGAAGGCAGGTATAGATTAAATAACCGACGGGATTCACTCGGGTGGCCTAGATTAATATTTCTTATTTTTTGGGTGGAGAAATGAATGCTACAACTTGTATAATTAACGTAAAATAGGATGGTTTGAACCGAAAAGGAGCATGTACATTATGGATGTTATCGTTAGACCTACCCCTTCCTTGCAAGGAGAGATTGGGGCCCTGTCCTCCAAAAACTACACTACTCGTTATCTGCTCACTGCGGCACTTGCTGAAGGACAAAGTACCATTTATTATCCAGCCCATAGTGAAGACAGTGATGCTATGCGTCGTTGTATCGCCGATCTGGGTGCAGTACTGGAAGAGGATGATGAAAAAATAGTGATTACAGGTTTTGGTAGCCATCCTCAAGCTGTGAAGGAATTGAATGTGGGAAACGCAGGAGCAGTGCTCCGTTTTTTGATGGGTATTGCATCTCTTTGTCCGGATGTTACATTTGTTAATACATATCCCGACTCATTGGGCAAGAGACCGCATGATGATTTAATCGATGCACTGGGGCAACTGGGCGTGAAAGTAGATCATCGTGAAGGTAAGTTGCCCATTCGTATTCAGGGTGGTCAGGCGAAGGGCGGTAAAATTCAGGTGTCCGGCTCGGTTAGCTCACAATATTTGAGCGCCCTGCTATTCCTTACGCCTTTACTGGAGGAAGACAGTGAAATCGAAGTGCTCCATGATTTGAAATCTAAGGTGGTCATTGGGCAGACTCTGGAGGTATTGCAAGAGGCTGGTATTATCATTCATGCAAGCGATGATTACATGTCTTTCCGTGTCCCGGGGCGGCAATCTTATCAGCCACGTACGTATACGGTACAGGGAGACTATCCAGGGAGTGCAGCGGTGCTGGCGGCGGCTGCAGTAACGAATTCCGATGTTACCATCCATCGTCTTAAAGAGCAGAGCAAACAGGGAGAACGCGCTATTGTAGATGTGCTGCGTATGATGGAAGTGCCACTGACACATGAGAACGATACCGTCGTTGTGAAGGGCAATGGCCGATTGAAAGCTGTTGAGTTTGACGGTGATGCTGCAACAGACGCTGTGCTTGCAATGGTGGCTGCGGCTGTATTTGCTGAAGGCACGTCCCGTTTTTATAACGTGGAGAATTTACGGTATAAGGAATGTGACCGCATTACCGATTATTTGAATGAGCTGACCAAGGCTGGAGCTCGGGTAGAAGAACGTCAAGCGGAAATTATCGTACATGGCAGACCGGAGGGTGTCGAAGGTGGCGTGGAAATTAACGCGCACTTTGATCACCGTGTTATTATGGCCTTGACGATTGTTGGTTTGCGCGCACAGAAGCCGTTAGTGATTAAGGACGCACATCATGTCGCCAAATCGTATCCGCAGTATTTTGACCATCTAACGACGCTTGGTGCTTCTGTAGAATGGGTAAAATAAAAACAAACGAAGATGCGAATAGGAGGGAACAGAATGGCTTTTGAAAATCCGGCGAGAGAAGAGATTAAAAGCATTTTGGAACAAGTAGGCAATATTGCGGTTGTTGGTTTGTCTGATAAATCAGACCGTACTTCATACATGGTTTCTTATGCCATGCAGAAGCGGGGATACCGTATTATTCCAGTTAACCCTGCGGCGGCAGGGCAAACGATTCTTGGGGAGACTTGTTATGCCAGTCTTGCTGAAGTACCTGAGCCTGTGGAACTGGTCAATGTATTCCGCCGCAGTGAATACTGTGCAGAGGTTGCGCGTGAAGCAGCTGCTATTGGAGCTAAGATTTTGTGGCTTCAACAGGGAATTATAAGCCAGGAAGCCGCTGACATTGCGCAGGAGTATGGAATGACGGTTATTATGGATCGTTGCATTAAGGTGGAGGACTCAGTGACCCAAGCTGTACGTAAAGGATAAACATGGATCAGTGATCTGTGCTATACGCAGATGAATAAAAACCTTCTTCCCTTGCTTCACAGGGTTGAAGGTTTTTGGTGCGAAACGAGGAATATGGTACAGTATATTATACTCTCAGGAATCCATATAATGTATGTATGTCTTGATGATGAAATAGCTCTAAACGGATTCATAGTGTTATCTGTTGTGATGATAAAGTTTTTGACCTGTAGTAGCGTAAATAAATATTTTGGCAGATGGAATCATTGCTTTGACAAAAGTATTTATTCGGCTTACCATCAGGGATAGAAAGGAGAGGAATGCCATGAATTGGCTCGGATCCTTACAACAGCTCGGTCGTGCTGTCATGCTCCCGACGATGGTGCTACCAGCCGCTGCCATATTGCTAAGTCTCGGCAGCCTTCCTTGGTCCACATGGGGATTCCCTATGGTGTCTGATATGGCAAATGCGGCTGGACACGGGATTTTTTATTTTTTGCCATATTTATTTGCGGTTGGTGTTGCCCTGGGTATGTCGAATCAGGCAGGTCAGGCGGGACTGGCAGCATTGGCTGGTATGGCTATATACGATCAGGTCACATTGAGATTTGGAAACGGACTCATTCAACCGGCGACGCTCATTGGTATCATTTTGGGGGTCATTTCAGGGGTGGCCTATAATCGGTTCAAAAGCATCAAATTGCCCGAGGTGCTTCAATTTTTTGGAGGTACCCGATTTGTTCTGCTGCTTATTGGCCTCTTCTCGGCTGTGTTTGCAGGACTCATGCTAATTATTGCCCCACTCATACAGAGAGGGCTGCAATTTATAGTAGGTCTGGAATCAAGCTTGGGCGGCTTTGGACTGTTTATCTACGGTATTCTATACCGGTTGCTGGCGGCCTTTGGTCTGCACCATCTGCTTAATAATATTTTTTGGTTTCAACTGGGTACATATAAAACGCCGTCTGGCAACGTTGTGCAGGGCGATTTACCCCGGTTTTTTGCTGGCGATCCGACAGCGGGCTATTTCATGTCCGGGTTGTTCCCCATTATGATGTTTGCCATCCCTGCCATTGCGCTGGCGATCATTCAGGAAGCGCGTGAAGATTTGAAGCCAAAGGTGCAAAAAACATTTTTGACAGCTGCGCTTGTTTGCTTTTTTACTGGAGTGTCGGAACAGATTGAGTTTGCCTTTTTGTTTGCTGCTCCTTATTTGTTCCTCGTTCATGCAGTTATGTCTGGGCTGGCCATGTGGCTTACCTTTGAGCTGGATATTCATCACGGATTTTCCTATTCGGCGGGTTTTATAGATTATGTCCTTAATTTTCATCTCTCACATAACGCCTGGTTGTTAATTCCAGTGGGAGTGGCGTACGGGCTTGTGTATTATGTACTGTTTCGATGGGCTATCCGGCGGTTCCGTATTCCAACTCCTGGGCGCGAGGAAGGTTCGGTTCTGGAGGATTGGGCCGGCAATATTCCTTATAGTGCTCCGCTTATTTTGGAAGCACTTGGCGGGAAGGAAAATATTGTGCAGGTAGAGGCCTGCATCACACGTTTGCGGCTGACCGTCCACAATGACAGGCTGATTGATACCGGAGCGATGAAGGCTTTGGGATCGGCCGGGCTTATCAATCTGGGTGGGGGTAATTTGCAGGTTGTATTCGGAACGTATTCAGAACTGATTCGTGAGGAAATCGCGAAGCTGATGGAGCGTGATCTCCCTCAAATTTTGTTCAACGCTCCTGTACATGGAAAAATGCTACCGATTCATGAAGTGCCTGACAAAATTTTTGCGACGAAGCTGGTCGGGGACGGTGTTGCTTTTGTTCCCGAACGTGGTGAACTTGTGTCTCCAGTGTATGGTACTGTGATGCACTTGTATCCGACCATGCACGCTTTAGGCATCTCGACACGAGAGGGACTTGAGGTTCTGCTTCACATAGGGATTGATACTTCACAGCTAAAAGGGAATTTTACTGCTATGGTAGAAGCAGGCGATACGGTGGAACCGGGGCAATTGCTGATCAAATTTGATTTGCAGGCGCTGCGAGAGCAAGCTCCATCGCTGGTGACTCCTATGGTCATCACGAATCCGGATCGCGTCAAGTCGTGGAGCTTTGCTCCGTTTAAAACAGTGAAAAAAGGTCAGGCCTCGGTAATGTCCGTTGTGCTGCATGACAGGAATGTTGGAGGGGTAGAAACATGATAGAAGGCATCGGCGCCGCAGCAGGTGTGGCAATCGGGAAGGCATTTGTCCTGCCGAGCTGGGAGTGGGATTTACCTGATCAAAAAATGGATGCGGTAGATCTTGCAAAGGAATTTGAACGTTTGTATGAAGGGATACGCACATCCAAAAGTGAAATCCAGTTTATTAAGGATGAGTTTCGAGAGATGGTGGGGCCAGAAGAATCCAGCATCTTTGATGCTCATCTTGCGATATTGGAAGATCCGGAATTCATGAATGAAATTCGTGGAATTATTGAGCGTCAGTACAAGGCGGCCGAGGTGGCCGTGAAGGAAGCCATTGATCATTTTGTGACAATGTTTGATTTACTGGACGATGAATATATGAAGGAGCGGGCAATCGATATCAAAGATGTGGGGAACCGGCTGCTCAAGCATTTGCTAGGTGCACCGGAGGTGACTCTTCCCAAGGACACACAGCCCTATATTCTGGTAGCCAAGGAGCTCTCACCCTCCCAATCGGCACACTTGAATCCTAGCTATGTTTTAGGGATTGTAACTATGAATGGTGGTAAAACTTCGCATTCTGCGATCATGGCCCGTGCACTTGGTATTCCACTTGTTTCAGGACTAGAGAGCAATCTGAATTTGCCCGTTCAAACGGGAGACATGATGGTTGTGGACGGAGACCTGGGCAAAGTTTATGTGAATCCGGAAAAAACGGTAACTGATCATTATAAAATTTTGCGCGACGAGCAGCGACGCAGAAAAGAGCAGCTTCAGGTACTTGCTTCTGTAGATGCCGTGACCAAGGATGGAACCACTCTGAGGCTGGCGGCCAATATTAGTTCGATTAAAGAGCTGGAGGCGGCTTTGAAGCATGGCGCTCAAGGTGTAGGACTGTTCCGCACGGAATTTTTATACATGGATCGCAAATCTGCTCCAGATGAAGAGGAACAGTATGAAGTATATCAGCTGATAGCGGAAAAGGCAGGAAACCACTCCGTAGTCATCCGTACATTGGATATCGGTGGAGATAAGCCGTTGGACTATCTTCAACTACCAGAGGAAGAAAATCCTTTTCTAGGTTACCGTGCTATACGGATCAGTCTGGATTGGAAGGAATTGTTTAAAACCCAGTTGACTGCGATTTTGCGAGCCAGTGCAATGGGAAATATCAAGGTAATGTATCCGATGATTTCATCCGTGGAGGAGGTTCGCCAGGCAGATGCTCTTTTGAAGGAGGCTATGGCGGATTTGGATGCAAGAGGGCTTGCCTATAATCCGAACATTCAGCGAGGAATTATGATTGAGGTACCGGCTGCGGCGATGATCGCTGATCTATTGGCAGCTGAAACAGATTTTTTTAGTATCGGAACGAATGATCTGGTTCAGTATGTGCTGGCTGTAGACCGTATGAATGAGCAGATTGCACATATGTACCATCCATACCATCCAGCTGTACTTCGAATGCTGCGCATGACTGCACAAGCGGCACATCAAGCAGGAATTGATGTGAGTGTATGTGGTGAGATGGCTGGAGATGAACGGTCCGTTCCTCTTTGGCTGGAACTGGGGATACATCAACTCAGCATGTCTCCCCAATCTTTATTGCGGGTCAAGCATCGTGTGCTGAATACGACTGCATCTGAGGCAAAGACAGTCGCTCAGGTTTGCTTTGGCATGTCCACTGGTGCAGCGATCGAAGACAAGCTGACTGCAGCTAATGTCAGCTGCACTCCGGCCGGGCCTGGACGGCAGTAATATGTAATGTCCGTATACATCTTCAGGAGGAGCCGAACTCCGTACTGTTAGGTTTGTCGTAGCAAACCTTAATGGCGTAGCATGGTTTAGATGAAAAAGAACCTTCAAAACCACTTTATTCATGGTTTTGAAGGTTCTTTTTTTCATCTTGTTGACAACCTCTTGTGATTATGGAAAATTCATAATTAGCAATTATCCTGATTCCATTAGATTGGGTTATTCAAGCCCTGAGTGTCAGGACTTATTCTCTTATTTCCGGGTGTTATCTGCTAACAAATCGCAGAACGCTTTTCCGTAAGGTGGAAGATCAGGCGGCCGACGAGCAGATACAATATGTCCATCCGTTACAACTGCCTCATCCTTCCAAATAGCTCCTGCATTCTCCATATCATCACGAATACCTGGTGTGGAGGTTACCGTAACACCATCCAAAATTTTAGCAGAGATCAGTACCCAGCCTGCATGGCAGATTTGTCCAATCGGCTTATGAGCAGCATGAAACTCCTGAACGAGTTGAATTACTTTGGGATAGCGGCGCAGTTTATCAGGTGCCCAACCGCCAGGGACGAGAATCCCGTCATAATCGCTGCTATTCAGTTCCTCAAAGGCATATTCCGCTTCAGCAGGTACGCCATATTTTCCAATATATTTTTTACCCTTTTCCGCACCGGCTAAATGCACTTCTGCGCCTTCTTCACGAACACGGTAAATCGGATACCACAGCTCCAGATCCTCGAATTCCTCATCCACTAGGGCGATAACCTTTTTTCCAGCAAGTCTTGACATCCAACCATCCTTTCGTGCGTCACATGATGACACCTCTGTTTTGTAATCTGTGCTTTTACATCTTAAGAAAAAGAACGCCCGAAGTCCATTCCTTCGCAGATTCTTATGTTAGTAGTCTGCTTTTTAACAGCAATTGTCGTCATTTTCTGACCCGCCAAAGCTTTGGTAATTTGTTCATAGCTGCAATCTGTGGAAGGATTTGAGGTCCCAAAGTCGAAATAAAACAAGGTATGATAGATTTAATGGAGTTAACAAATATTTATTAGACTAGTAGATAGATATATTTGGATTCTGATGAGATCCTCGTATAGTTTGATCCTACGTAATGAGGTGGTTAAATGCAGAAGCAATGTCAATGTGGCAAACCGATGGGACTGGAACTGCGAAAGGTAATCTATGCGGGCAAGGTTGAAATTTTGCACGTCCCTGTATTCTCATGCTCGTCATGCTTTTCCAGTGAGGTTTTGCAGCATGTGACGAAAGACATTAAGGCACTATTACAAAGTCTAGGGAGCAAACCTACGGCACGGAGAATATCTTTTGCTCGCAATAATGAACTGGCAGAAATCATTCGCAAGCTTGTACTGGAGGAAGCGGACAATCCCAATGTGGATTGGCAATCTGCTTTGGAGGAGCGGATGGAGCTTCGAATTAATCTCTTATTGGATCTTTATCGCTATGCGAGAAGTCTGGGAGACGAAGATTGGATGAATGATGTAGAGAAAAAATTGGTTCAATTATCCGGTTTTACCAGTGAATCGGTATTTACGAATACAAAAAACTAAAAAATATGAAAATTTTCATGGTCACCATTGGATTTTACATGTTCTTTTTGTTACGATGAGAATAGGCCATACGACAAGACACAGAAAGGAATGTATATCCAATGGCGACGATGACAAAAATGACTACTGTTCAACAATTAAATACGGCTCTGGAAGCGTCATCAGACAAGCCGTTGCTTCTCTTTAAACATAGCACACGTTGTCCGATAAGTGCAGGCGCATATCAGGAAGTGGAGTCCTATTTGCATGGCGCTCCCAACGAAAATATTGAATACGGTATCATTTATGTAGTAGAAGATCGGCCGGTGTCCAATGAAACCGCGGACAGGCTTCAGGTGAAGCATGAATCCCCGCAGGCCATTTTAATCAAGGACGGAGAGGCTGTTTGGCATACATCCCATTCGAATATTACAGCCCGTGCACTCCACGATCATCTCACATAGATAAATGTGTGCTGTCGTTGCATAAAGTAGTATTTTGTCGTATCATGGTTCTAATTAGTTGATCTAGGATTCGGTTGAAAATTTATTGGCAATGGAGAGAAGGAATGTGACGGTAACGATCTATGATGTAGCTCGCGAAGCTGGTGTCTCAATGGCCACAGTGTCCCGCGTAGTTAACAATAATCCTAATGTGAAACCTCAGACCCGCAAGAAAGTGTACGAAGCGATTGAACAATTGGGATATCGTCCAAATGCGGTCGCTAGAGGTCTGGCCAGCAAGAAGACAACGACCGTCGGCGTGGTTATACCGGATATATCGAACTCAATTTTTGCAGAAATTGCGCGCGGTATTGAGGATATAGCGAATATGTATCACTATAATATTATTTTGTGTAATGCCGACAAGCGAAAAGAAAAAGAGATTCGTGTCATCAACACATTGCTTGAAAAGCAAGTGGATGGTCTTCTGTTCATGGGTGGTACAGTAACGGACGAGCATATTCAGGCGTTCCATACAGCTGCGGTCCCTATTGTTCTATGTGCAACGAGTGATGAAAAAGGAAGCTATCCTTCGGTCGATATCGACCATGAAGCCGCTGCTTATGATGCAGTAAACACGTTGATCCGCCATGGACACCGTCAAATCGCAATGATCAGTGGTACGCTTCAAGACCCTGCAAACGGCTATGCACGTTTCCAAGGTTACAAGAGAGCACTGGAAACAGCCGGAATTGATTATCAGGAGGATCTCGTGCGAATCGGGAACTACCGTTATGAATCCGGTGTCGAGGCAATGAAATATTTTCTCGGCCTAAAGAAGAAGCCAAGTGCGATTTTTGCTGCTACGGATGAAATGGCAATTGGTGCGATCCACAGTATTCAGGATGAGGGATTGAAAGTTCCTGATGATTTTTCGGTAATCAGTGTCGACAATATTCGTATGGCCTCTATGGTTCGTCCTCAGCTGACAACCGTCGCGCAACCGATGTACGATTTGGGTGCGGTAGCGATGCGTTTGCTGACCAAGCTGATGAAAAAGGAAAACGTGGAGAACCCTCGGGTTATTTTGCCGCATGAAACTATTTTGCGGTTGTCAGTTAATTATTTAGACTAGACGCAGTGCTGAATAGGATATACCTTCGATGAAAGCTCCTTTGATGGAGCTTTTTTCGCGGATATAAAGCTTCTTATGGACATCATCATCAAACCAAGAATAGAGGGATGCGTAATGAGCCGACTTTATGGATTAATGGGTGCTATGGATGAAGAAATTGAATTGCTGCTGGCAGCGATGACGGAAGCAAGCAAGACGGTCAAGGCTGGAATCACGTACACTACAGGAATCATTCACGGGCAAAGAGTCGTTGTCTGCAAATCCGGTGTAGGCAAGGTTAATGCTGCGGTAACAACACAAATCCTGATTGATCATTTTGGTGTAGAACAGATTATATTTACGGGAGTGGCAGGGGCCGTTCATCCCGATTTAAACATTGGGGATATTGTCATCTCATCAACATGTATGCAGCATGATATGGATGTAACGCCTTTGGGTTATGCCAGAGGGGTCATTCCTTATCAGGACACCTCAGAGTTTGTGGCTGATCCCGAGCTTGTAAGTCTAGCTGAGCAAGCCTGCAAATCATTTGACGATCGTTATATTGTCGGCAAGGTACTTTCTGGCGATCAATTTGTTGCAAGTCGTGAGTTAGTGACTGCATTGCATCAGGAAATGGACGGTGCTTGTACCGAAATGGAGGGTGCAGCTGTGGCTCAGACAGCTCATATGAACGCTGTGCCTTATGTTGTCCTACGGTCTATGTCGGATAAGGCTGATGGTTCGGCTCACGTTAATTATGCTGAATTTACGGTAGAAGCTTCACATCGTTCGCATCGTATTGTGGAGTTCATGCTCAAGCATTTGGGCTAATGGTATAATTTTTTAATACATGAATCTTCGGACAAACCGGATATGATCAAACTGCTCCTGTGATGCAAGGGGCACATCCTTTCCCATTCGTACCATCAGACAGTTAGCAGGATGTGAACATATTTCAGGATCATCCGTGGCATACCAGACCATATCTACAGTTTTCATCAGACGTTCCATCATGCGGCGGTATTCCCATACGGAGAGACCGCTGCCTTTTAAATCCCAATGCCAATAGTATTCGGTCGTAAAAATAATATAGGATTCAAGCTGGCCGTCCTCAAAGGCAATCCGAATCATTCGGCTACCCAGGCCCAGACCACGATAGTCATCGGCTACCTCAACAGCTCCAAGTTCCAGTAAATCCTTCATGCCAGCTTCCGACCAGCGCTCCATCTCATCTGGGTAATGAAAAGTAACATATCCCAGGAGAGTTTCCCCGTTGTGGGCAATGATAATTCTGCCTTCTGGCAGTTCCGAAATATCCACTAATGCATCGAACTGTTCCTTTGGTTTGCGAAAGGCATCTAATTGCTTGTGCATTTGAAATGAACGCAGTTGATCCGCGGATACGGGGCCTTCTACATAGATTGTTTGTCCGTTATGATCCAGCGTATCCAAGTGGTACAGTTTTAAATGCTGCATGCGTACGCCCTCCTTGTTCGCCATAAGCTCGTTCCTCATATCCCCTACTTATAGCAAAAAAACAATTAAATGAAAAGGATGGTCGTCACATCCTGACCTATGATATACTGTTTTAGACATAAAATGTTCACAATTTAAATCAATCAGTAAACCAAAGGGCTTCATCTGCTTTATTGATTTTGTAAGCGTTATCTTGTTCTGTGTGATTCTCATTAATCTATTGTGAGGAGGCTGAACGTATGAAGTTTGAAGAACTCCAGACTGTAGTTCCCACATCCAACATGGGCCCGTATGAACAAGCTTACAACAACTTTCAGTGGGAAGATGCAGAGCGTCATTTTACGTGGTATGAAACAGGCAAGGTAAATATGGCACATGAAGCCATTGATCGACATGTACAGGAAGGACGAGGGGAGAAAGCGGCACTATTGTATTGTGACGCAAACCGTCATGAAACCTACACCTTCTCTCAGCTTCGTGCTAGCTCTAACAGGTTCGGAAATGTGCTTCGCAAATACGGTATTGGTAAAGGGGAGCGGGTGTTTATTTTCATGCCGCGTTCACCCGAGCTGGTTATTAGTTTACTTGGTGTTCTAAAGGTAGGGGCTGTTGTCGGTCCATTGTTTGAGGCGTTTATGGAAACTGCGGTTAAGGATCGATTGGAGGATAGTGGGGCAGTAGCATTAGTGACCACACCTGCGCTTCTGTCACGGGTAAAACGTGAGGAGCTTCCTGAGCTGCGACATATTTTTGTGGTTGGTGATATGGATGAACGCGAGCAGGGAATTATCGATTTTGAGACAGAAATGCTCACATCCTCAGAGGAACTTGAGCCAGAATGGTTGAATCGTGAAGATGGATTAATTATTCACTATACATCAGGCTCAACAGGCAAGCCCAAAGGCGTGTATCATGTGCAAAATGCAATGATTCAGCATTACTATACTGGGAAAATGGTGCTGGATTTGCGAGAAGATGATGTGTATTGGTGTACTGCTGATCCTGGCTGGGTCACGGGAACATCATACGGTATTTTTGCTCCATGGCTAAATGGAGCGACGAATGTCATTCGTGGGGGGCGTTTCAGCCCGGAAGACTGGTACCGCACGATTGAGCGTCACGAAGTGACCATATGGTATAGTGCTCCTACAGCGTTTCGGATGCTGATGAGCGCAGGGGAGCAGGTTGTTTCCAAATATGATCTTAGCAGTCTGCGGCATGTTTTATCCGTTGGGGAACCGCTGAATCCAGAAGTGGTGCGATGGGGATGGCAAGTGTATACACAACGCATTCATGATACTTGGTGGATGACAGAAACAGGAGCACAGTTGATCTGTAATTACCCTGAGCTGCCGATTAAGCCGGGTTCGATGGGAAAGCCACTCCCAGGTATCCAGGCTGCTATTTTGGACGACAGAGGGCAGGTGTTGCCTCCTAACCGGATGGGCCACTTGGCGATCCGTACACCATGGCCATCCATGATGAATCGTATATGGAACAATCCGAATAAGTTTCAGGAATATTTCCGCTTTCCTGGTTGGTATGTATCGGGTGATTCAGCTTACATGGATGAGGACGGATATTTCTGGTTTCAGGGTAGGATTGATGATGTCATTAACTCCTCCGGGGAACGAATCGGCCCTTTTGAGGTGGAGAGTAAGCTTCTGGAGCATCCCGCTGTAGCGGAAGCCGGAGTTATTGGAAAACCAGATACCGTGCGGGGAGAGATTATCAAAGCTTTTGTTGCACTGCGTGAAGGCTATGCACCGTCTGAAGCTTTAAAGCAGGACATCTATCGCTTCGTTAAGGAAGGGCTGTCTGCTCATGCTGCTCCACGCGAAATTGAGTTTAAGGAAAAGTTACCCAAAACCCGTTCCGGTAAAATTATGAGACGCGTGTTGAAAGCCTGGGAGCTTAACCTTCCTACAGGTGACTTATCTACCATAGAGGATTGAAGTGCTGTGCATATTAGAATTAAAAAAGGGAGTCTCCAAAGCCTTAATGGCTAAGGGGACTCCCTTTTTGTTAGGGCGAATCTCATCTTCACCCAACCTATCACTTTCTGCTTTTGTCTTCAGTTATGGACGGACGGCTCCGGAAGGAGCCGATTCCCCCATGGCATTCATGGAAGTGACACGAAACCAGCCTTTTGGCTTTTTCCTCGACTTATATTCAAAGCTGGTAGATGCGGTAGAGCCTATGTTTGTAAAAGGCTCCGCACCGTTTTCGCTGTAATACACGTTATAGCCTGTAATAGCGTCCGCAGACTTACCTGCGCTCCATTGGAGCGCTACGGATGAGCCAGCGGCTTTAGCTTGAGGCTGTCCAGGGGCAGTAGGAACCTCTGTAGGCTGCGCACCTGTTCCATCTCCCTCGCCCGGAACGTTTGGAGACTCAGAATCTGCAGGTGGCACCACAGGTGCTGCGCTTGCTTTCGTGCTTGGCCCGGACTCATGACCGCCCACATCAACGGCAGTCACGTAGTAGCTGGAGCTGCTGCCTCCAGGGCTGTCAGAGAACACCTTGGAGCCGTCAGCCATAACGACCTTGCCAAGCCGTTGGAAGCTACCCCCATCTGTAGAACGATACAGACGGTATCCTACGACGTCGCTGTTTCCGCTTGGGCTAAAGCTGATTATGGCTTTACCGTCACTATAGCTTACGTTGACGCTAGATGGAGCGTTAGGAGCTGCTCCATCGTCCTTGCGTGGATCAATCTGAGTAGGAGCTTCCTTATCTGCATCCTGAGGTAGATAGTAGGACAACGAATTATGTCGTCTCATCACCTTAAAGGCTTGCTGAAGCTCTTTAATCAATTCTGAGATTGACTTTTCCCGTTTCCTAACGGTCCGTTCATATAACATATCATCCGGTGTACCATCGCGTGGAATATAATTCACACCTTGGTAGGTAATATATTTCGCACGGCTCACACCATTTTCACTGTTTTTAGGTGGATACTTACTGTTATAAATGTCCGAACCATACGCGGATGATGTACGGCTTACAATGCCGTCAGGTCTCTTGAAGCTGCCCGTTTGGAACAGCTGAGCATCTTTAGCTGTTACTTCATTCATGATTAGAGCCCATAAGCGGCGAGCCCGCTCTTTTTGGACTTTCGTTTCAAGCTTATTGACAGGTTGCTTGTAACCAACCCATACACCCAGTGTGACGTCAGGCGTAAAGCCCTCGAACCAAACATCAGTGTAGGATTGCGTAGTGCCTGTCTTGCCGGCAATCGGAATCTTACCGGATTGATCAAAGTTCCGCTTCACCAGTCTGCCTGTGCCTTCCGACACGGCTGTACGCAACATATCTGTCATCAGGTAGGCGGTTTGCGGTGAGAAGGCCTGCACAGGATTAGGCTGATGCTTATATACAATATTGCCTTGCGAATCCACAATCTTTTCGATCATATAGGCGTCATTAAACACACCGCCATTTGGAATGGCTCCATATGCATTCGTGAGTTCCTCGACGGTCACCCCGTGGGCTAAGCCGCCAAGTACACCCGTTTGGGCGTTGTTATCACTAGATTCCAAGGTGGTAATACCCAGTTTTTTAGCAAAAGCCCAAGCATTGCTAATCCCTACTTTTTCGTTAAACAGCTTGAGTGCTATCGTATTTAGCGATTGATTCAGTGCATAACGCGCCGTGACCAATCCTTGATAGCGGTTGTTAGAATTTTTCGGAATGTGATATCCATTACTGCCATCTTTCAAAATAATAGGGGCATCATCCACGATACTACCAGGCTGCACAAGACCGCTGTCCAATGCAGGGAGATAGGCAGCAATCGGTTTCATTGCCGAACCCGGCTGACGTACCATCTGGGTGGCATAATTCATCTGCTCCTTTTGGAAGTCCCGACCTTCCATCATTCCAAGAATGGCGCCTGTTTTATGCTGAATCAGAATAGCCGCTGCTTGTTCGTCACCCTTGGTTTTACTAGTGGCAGAGAAGTTGTTTTTATTTTCTGCAATTTGACGCATAGATTTGTATACGCTCTTATCAATGGTGGTGTACACCATATAACCGCCTGTGCGAAGCTGCTGTTCGGCTTCTTTGAGTAAATCGTTATCATCCTTGGTCTTGGTATCTGCACTGGCATTAGCTGCTTGACCCGGATTGGTGACAGACATGAGTGCCTGCGCAGCTTGTCGTTCTGTTTCCATCATAAGGTATGGATAGGTGTTATAAGCTTTAACAGTGCGTGGTGCGAGAGATTTTTTGATATCAAAAGCCATCGCTTCATCATACTGTGCTTTATTGATTTTGTTCTCCTCCAGCATTCGACTGAGTACCAGGTGCTGGCGGTTGATGGCTCTTTTAAAGCCAGCTTCATTAAACTCACCCTTACCGTTGAAAGCAGAATAAGAAGAAGGAAGCTGTGGCAAACCTGCTAGATAGGCAGCCTGGGATATATTAAGCTCGTTCAGATCATTCTCATTAAAGATACCTTTGGCCGCTGCTTTAATGCCAAAGACGTTGTAACCGCTTGAACCATTACCAAAAGGTACTTTATTGAGATAGGCCGTAATAATTTGTTGCTTGCTTAGGAAGCGCTCAAGGCGCAGAGACAGCAAAATTTCTTTGACCTTGCGGTCATCCGTGCGATCGAGATTTAGAAAGACACGACGCGCAAGCTGCTGGGTGAGGGTACTACCCCCGGTTTGTACGGATTCATGCAGCGCCTTTTGCTTCACAGCACGCAGCGTTCCCGACAGATCGACACCTTTATGCTCGTAAAAATGATTATCTTCAATGGCAATGACTGCGTCAATGACGAGTTGTGGAATCTCCTTAAACGTGACAGGTCTTCGATCTTCTTCTGTCCGAAGTTGTCCGATGGGAGAGCCATCATTGAAATAAGCGAAGCCTGTGATTGCATTCTTATCTACTTCCTGTAGGATCATGGATCTGGAACGCACGGGTTCGCTTTTTACAATAGAAGCAACATAGCCGGCGGCGGCTCCTCCTGCAAATAGTGCCCCCATAAAACCGATGATGACGACCCACTTTATGACACGGCCGAGCCTTCGCATGGTTGTCCGCAAGCGGGAAGGCTTTGGCTCTGATACATTGTTTTTTTCTTCAACCATTAAGTCTTCCTCCTTTATAACAGCCATTATTATAGCATAAAATTACAAAATGAACCCATATGCTAAAAAGCCTGTCTTTTGGTGTCGTTGACTACATAAAAGCAGTGTGTTATAAATAGGTCAAAGTAAATATCGTGAAAAGCAGAGAAAGACTTCAGTAGAAGGCGGATTCACGTTGTACAGAGAGCCGATGGGTGGTGTGAATCGGTAGCGTCCCTCCTTTGAATTACCGTCTGGAGCTGTCTGGATGAATGGAAAGCATTTGCAGGTTTGCGAAGCTATCATAGTAATCCAGTACCGGGTGTAGGCCCGTTATAGGAATGAAGTGAAAGAAATGTCTGTCTTTGACATGCGTTTCTTTAATTAGGGTGGTAACGCGAGCAGCTCCTTCTCGTCCCTTGGGATGAAAGGGGCTTTTTGGTTTGTCTAATATGTAATATTTTGGATGAAAAATAGGAGGTATACAGCATGAAGTGGGAAGAATTGAAGCCAGAGCAACAGGTAGAGGTCGAGCGACAGTTAGAGGTGATACAGCGGGGTGTGGCGGAAATTGTACCGGAGGATGAGCTGAAGCGTAAGGTTATCAAATCAGTCGTTAGCGGCGAGCCACTCAAAATTAAGCTGGGTCTTGATCCATCTGCGCCTGACATTCACATCGGACATACGGTTGTTATGCACAAACTGCGCCAGTTCCAGGAATTAGGCCATCAAGTGCAACTGATTATTGGAGATTTTACAGGCAGAATTGGTGATCCGACAGGTAAATCGGAGACTCGTAAGCAACTGACTGAGGAAGATGTACAGCGTAATGCACAAACGTACAAGGAACAAATTTTTAAAATTCTCGATCCTGAAAAAACAAAGGTATTCTACAATTCCGAATGGTTAGGGCCAATGTCTTTTGCTGAAGTAGTAACCCTGTCGGCCAAAGTAACGGTTGCCCGTATGTTGGAACGGGATGATTTTACAAAAAGGTACCAAAACGGATTGCCGATCAGCATCCATGAGTTCTTTTACCCGCTGATGCAGGGCATGGATTCCGTGGCTCTCCAAAGCGATATTGAATTGGGGGGGACGGATCAGAAGTTTAATCTGCTAATGGGCAGAACCCTGCAAAAAGAATACGGAGTTGAGCCGCAGGCTACGATTACATTACCATTGCTTGAAGGGCTGGATGGCGTCCAGAAGATGAGCAAAAGTTTGGGGAACTACATTGGTGTTGATGAGGAGCCGAACGAAATATACGGGAAATCCATGTCCGTTCCTGACGAGCTGATGCTGAAATATTTTGAGCTTGCAACGGATATCAACAACGAGGAGCTGGCAGAGCTGGCGAAAGGTGTTAAGGACGGCTCAGTGCATCCACGTGATGCCAAAATGAAGCTGGCTGGAACGTTAGTGCGCATGTACCATGGTGAAGAAGCAGAGGAAGCAGCGAAGCAGCATTTTGTGACCGTATTCCAGCAACGTGCGCTGCCTGTCGATATTGAAGAGTTTACCTTGACGGCTGATCAGTTAGAAGAAGGTGGCATTCGTGTGATCCAGTTGCTGACTCATCTGGGCTTTGCAGCATCTAACGGTGAAGCCAAGCGCAGTATTCAGCAGGGTTCGGTCAAAATTAACGAAGAGAAATGGACCGATGTGAACGAAGCATACACGCCGAAGGAAGGCGACATTGTGCAGGTAGGTAAACGGAAATTTGCTAAAATCAAGCTTGGATAATGAAAATATATTCAAAAGCAGCGCTGAGATTGTATCGATCTCAGCGCTGCCTTTTTATTTCTGCAAAGTGAAAAGTCATGGTAAACTTGGCACAAATAATCAAACATGTAGGTAAAGAGTTATACATAATGAAAACGTGGGTTGCACAATTTGGGTGTAGGATCGATAACCAAAACAATTACAAGTGCGGGGAAGGATTATATGGACTACTTTAAACGAATTCAGTGTGCGATTGAGTTTATTGAATTGAATCTCCGGGAGGATCTAAAAATTGCCGATATTGCTTCACAGGCATGCTTTTCAGCTTTTCATTTCCAGCGGGTTTTTCAGGCCATTTCGGGTTTTACGGTTCAACAATATATAAGAAGGAGAAGATTGTCCGAGGCGGCTGAACAGCTAAAACAATCCAATCAAAAAGTGTTGGACATTGCTATTGAGTATCAATACAACTCACAAGAAGCTTTTACCCGCGCTTTTGAAAAGAATTTTGGGATCACCCCTGGCAAGTATCGTAACGGTGATATCGAGTTTCCTGCGCAAAGTAAAATCAATTTTCTGGATTACCAAAAAAATACGATGGGGGATTTGGATGTGAATAAGCCGGTGATATTGCAGCTCGAAACGGTCAAAATTGTAGGATATGAATATAAAACAAATCTGAATAATGAGCAGCACTATAAAGAAATCCCAGGATTTTATGGACACTTTGGAGCAAATGAATATTTTATGTGTATCCCGAACAAAATTGCACCGGGAATGTCATATGGGGTTGCCTGTCGATTTGAAGACAACGGTGCATTTTCATTTGTGGTGGGCGAGGCAGTTGAAAAAGAGTCAAAAGAACTGGCAGAGGGTTTCATATATATGGAGATTCCAGCAGGGAAGTATGCTGAGTTTGACGCTTCGGGTTCAGATGGACGGGTTCAGAATATACGAGACTTTATCTATGGCACATGGCTTCCTAATTCTAATTTTGAACGGAGGGAGGGGCCTGATTTTGAAATTACGGACGTGATGAATTCCTCCTATCCAGATCATTTGAGTATGAAGGTATACATCCCCATTGAATAAAACCCTCAGGCTCGATGCATAGAGATATAAAAAGCACCCGAATAAATTCGGGTGCTTTTTGGTGCTAATGCAAGGATTAGCGGTTGTAGAATTCGACGATTTGTTTTTCATCGATATCTTGGGACAATTCGCCACGCTCAGGCAAACGAATGAATTTACCTTCCAGAGCTGCGTCATTGTACTCCAGGTAAGCTACCAAGTGGTTGCGGTTTTCCAAAGCTTCTTTGATGGAAGACAGGGAACGACTTCTTTCACGAAGACCGATCACGTCGCCAGGGCTTACTTGGTAAGAAGCGATGTCAACTTTTTTACCGTTCACAGTAACGTGACCGTGAGCTACCAATTGACGTGCGCCTGCACGGGAATTAGCAAAGCCAAGACGGAATACAAGGTTGTCCAGACGGCTTTCCAGCAAGAACATAAAGTTTTCACCAGCGATACCGTGCATGTGTTGAGCTTTGTTGAACAGGGTACGGAATTGTTTTTCACCCAAGCCGTACATGTGACGCAGCTTTTGTTTCTCTTGAAGCTGCATACCGTAGTTGCTGATTTTTCTCCGTTGGTTTGCACCATGTTGTCCCGGAGGGAAAGGGCGTTTCAATTCTTTACCTGTGCCGCTCAGGGAAATACCGAGACGACGGCTCAATTTAAATTTAGGACCAGTGTAACGTGCCATTATAGAGTTAACTCCTTCATAATTAAAATTTGAGTTGGGGCTCTCTTTGCGCTCCAATTTGTTCGGCGCTACCTATTAAGGTAAGACGCACTACTGACAGAAAAGTTCAGCCGCTGTCCTGTCAGCAACAAAAAAGATGAGGGTGACACAAACTGTTACGCCCAAAATTTAAGATCCGCACAGTAGATAGTTCTGCCGTACAGTCTTTTTCAATAATATATACTATATGTAAGAGTAGGTCAATGTCAAGAAGAGAAAAAGAATGAAAACGTCAAAATTTGTCGATAGGGCTTTAGAACTAAAAAAGTGGGACGAATTTCTGAAAAATGGATGCAAATTTCTAAAGTTGAGAGTAAAATAGATCATATTATGAGCTATAGTGGTGTATAGCCGCTGTCTTGGTACAGCTAACTTTGCTGTGAAGGAGCGCCTTAATATGTCGGAATTTTCAACAACGGATCAGCAAATGCTTGACAGTAAAACAGTCCAGGCTAGCGGTGCTCCGCTGTTTGATGATAAAGGATATACGTCTTTTGCCTGGCTCCAGAACATGGACATGACACCCTATGATTTCCCCTATATTAATCAGCTTCTTGTCCAAGGATATCGGAGTTGGTTACAGCAGAGCAATGGTATATCCTGGATTAACGAAGAGTATACTGCTGTTTTTAATTTTATAGGTGTTCGTGTTGCTGGTAGGGAAGAAGATGATGACGAGGATTTGGATTTGGTCGAACGTTGTTGCATATCTAGAGAGATGGAAGTGAGCCAGCGCAAACTTCGTGATGGAAGCCTTGCGTTTGTGTATATGGTTCCCATACTATGCCGTAATTATAAGAGGGAGCCCTTTGCCGCTCTTCGTTTTACACGGCCTGCTCAACATTCTGTCTCAAATCAGGATACATTTTTAGTAGCTGCTTTACATTTTAAATCCTGCTTTTACTCGAAGTTTGAGTACATATTTATGGAAGATATCCTTTGGATGCAGAATCGAAGCGATCGTGAAGGTAGACGCCGTTCTATTTTATTTCAGATTGTAAAACGGATGCATGACAAAATTGACGTGGAAGGCGTGCTGGATGAGGTATTCGGGAGCATCGCCTATTTGTTTCCCCATGTAGATATCACGTTGTACATGAGTCAGGATCGACACAGTCGCAATCCGCAGGTCAAACCTTTGCTGCTGCATGAACGGGATGAAGATGTATGCGTCCGTGCATTTATGAAAGGGCAAATGGCTGTGAACGAGCCTGTCGGTACACAAGATGAAATAACTGAAATCGCCATCCCATTACGTGGCAAGCAGGGTGTATACGGTGTTTTCCATATGATTCTTCCATCGGGTGCGGATAGTATGAAAAAAGTGGATGTAGAGCTGATTGCCATGATGGCGGATACGGCTGGTACTGCATTTGAAAATGCGAAGCTGCTTGAGCAATCGAATGTACTTATCCATGAATTGCGTCTCATTAATGAACTGGTTCAGCGCTTGAATCAGAGCCTGAAGTTAAATGAAATATTTGAATTTGCCGTGCAGGAGTTATTAAAAATGTTCATGGCGGACTTTTGTTGTATTGTACAGCTTGATCAGGATGGAAACTGTTTTAAAGTCATGTCGAGTAATGTGGAAAGCTTAAGACTGGAAAGTTACCCTCTTGAAGATGGATTTGCTGGGCTGATACGCTTAACAGGAGAACCAGTGATTGTGTCGGACTATAGAAAGGATGGAAAGATATCCTCTCATTTTATGGATGCGACGGACTCCCAGTCTTTGATGGCTGTACCTATGAAGACCAGCGGTACTCCTAAAGGGGTTATACTATTGTCCAGCAAGCTTCCACACTCTTTCTCTTACGATAATTACAAAATGCTGCAAATGCTAGCCCCTCATATCGGATTGGCGGTAACCAATGCTATGCTGCACGCTGAAGTGCGGCGGTTGGCTAATATGGATATGTTAACAGGTCTGTATGTACGTCACTATGTGGACCAAATCATTCAGCAACATCAGGAAAAGGATTTCTGTGGATCTCTTATTTTGGTAGATATTGATCAATTCAAACAGGTGAATGATACGCATGGGCATCAGACGGGTGACGAAATTTTGAAAAGCGTCAGCAATATCGTTCGTTCGGCGACTCGCGATGAGGATGTATGTGCAAGATGGGGCGGCGAGGAGCTTGCCATTTATTTACCACAGCTGGGGGTTCAGCAGGCGCTCGAATATGCAGAAAAAATACGTTACCGTGTACAGCATGAAACCGAGCCTCAGGTGACGGTTTCTTGCGGGATTGCTGAATGGAACTGGCTGGATGAGCAGATCAGTATTGAATCTTTATTTTATAGGGCTGATATGGCCTTGTACGAAGCGAAAAATGAAGGACGCAATCGAATAGTTGTTGATCATGTAGCCAATGTGTAGAGAATATTCCATAGGGAATGTTCTCTTTTTGTCTTGCATAACCCATTGCAGACAGGTAATCCTAAACGTAGCTATATCGTGTGTATGATTGAATTATAGGGAAAACACGATAAAGTGAACCAGGTAGCATAACTGCCTTAAAGCAGGCTTATTGCCCATGAGTACAGTTATGTTCAGGATAGGACGGATGATGGATGCATTGGAGAAAGCAGTGGGTGATGCAGGTTTGTGTGTTCCTTGTAATAGGTGTGTTAAGTGGTTGTGCACTGGATCGACAATATACTCCTGAGCAGATTTTTAAGAGAGCTGTCGCAGGAATGGCCGGCAAAGAGATGGTAACGTTTACTGGACGGACTGCAATTAGAGCTGACAGTGGTCTGCCGACGAATAAGCAGTTTGAATATCGCGGTAGGCTAAGAAATCACGATGAATTGACCATGCACTGGGGCTCTGCGTTGGCTTTTCGTAAGCAAGGTGGCTACGCAGCTCTGCAACAAGGTAAGTCCGAGCATGATGTTACACAAGAACGTTTTCTTCGTCAGAGTGGAAAATGGGTTGCGCTGACATCCGGTTATCCCCCTCTGGTTGGAAATGGTATGTTAAATCGCTTCAATCCGATTCAGGAGCTTGAGGAATTAAATACACTGAATAAGAGCATTCGTATGGAAACGGGAGCTGCCCGGGGAACTTGGGTGTTGAGGATTGAACCGGAATCTGCTTCGGCAAAGCGCTGGTTGAAAGATCGTTTAATAAAAGAAATGAATACGTTAAACCCTCAAATCGGGATATTAAAAACGCAGCATACAGGAACGAATCGAGAACTGCAAAAGAAGTTGAGCCAAATATGGGCACAAAGTTGTGAGGATATGAGCAACCAGCTGGAGCAATCCATTGTGCGTACTGTATATCATCTGACCATAGATCGCCAAACAGGTTTACCCTTAAAGCTTTCATCGGAATGCAGGATTTCCCGACAGGGAGCGAATGAAGAGCTGCATCAAGAGGCTTTGATAACCAGAGTTACTTTTAAGGACTACAAGTAACGTGGCGGGCGTGATACAATGAATTTTGAATTAACCATTGTTCAAAAAGAATGAAATAGAGAAGGAGAGACACTACATGAAAGATCCTAGAATACTTAAGCTGGCGGAAAATCTGGTCGGTTACTCTGTTGAAGTGCAGCCTGGAGAAAATGTATTGATCGAAATGATTGGTACAGAGCGCGACTTGCTTAACGCCATCATTCATGAAGTTGGTAAAAAAGGTGGAAATGTTTTTGTACAACTTACAGACCGTAAGGTACAGAGCGCCATGCTTCGTCACGCGACAAAGGAGATGCTGGAGACCTGGGCTGAGATTGACCTTAACCGGATGAAGCAAATGCACTGCTACATCGGAATTCGTGCAGGTGAAAATGTAAATGATCTGTCAGATGTGCCGGAAGATAAAATGAAAATGTATAATTCCATTTATCAGCATGCGGTACATAGCGAACAACGGGTGAAACACACCAAATGGGTAGTGCTGCGTTATCCGAATGACAGCATGGCTCAATTGGCGAATATCAGCACAGAAGCGTTCGAAGATTTTTATTTCGATGTGTGTAATCTGGATTATGCAAAAATGGACAAAGCTCAAGATGCATTGGCAGACCTGATGAATCGGACGGACAAGGTACGGATCAGCGGACCGGGTACGGATTTGAATTTCTCTATTAAGCAAATCGGAGCTATCAAGTGTTCAGGTCAATGCAATATCCCGGATGGCGAAGTATACAGCGCGCCTGTACGTGATTCCGTTAACGGAACTATCAGCTATAATGCACAAACCCTGTATAATGGTATTACTTTTGAAAATGTTAAATTCCGTTTTGAAAATGGTAAGATCGTGGAAGCGACGAGTAACGATACGAAGCGGCTGAATGATATTCTCAATTCTGACGAGGGAGCACGTTATATTGGCGAGTTTGCCATCGGATTTAATCCGCACATTTTACATCCAATGAAGGATATTTTGTTTGACGAGAAAATCGCCGGCAGCTTGCATTTTACACCGGGTCAAGCTTATGAAACAGCGGATAACGGTAATCGTTCATCGATCCACTGGGATTTGGTGTTGATACAGCGTCCAGAATATGGCGGTGGTGAAATTTATTTTGACGATGTTTTGATTCGTAAAGACGGCATCTTTGTACTGCCTGAGCTGGAGCCATTAAACCCTGAGAATTTAAAATAACGATATCCGTTCTTGCTGAGAAAGCGATTTCAATGTATTATTATGGGTGAGTAACGATACATGACAATTCAGTAAAGCGAGGGATCTCTATGTCCAATAATAACGCGGCGGTTGTTGAAATTGCACAGACGGCGAGCAAGTTCACCTCTTCCATCGTCCTTCATTCCGAAAATAAGTATATTGATGTGAAAAGTATACTGGGCTTGTTTACGACCCTAGTCAGCAGCCATAGCTATGAACTACACGTTCATGGACCAGATGCGGAGGAAGCTAAGAAAGCGATCATCGAGGTGTTCGAGAAGCACGGACTTCATATTTCAGTAGCCAGCTAACTTTATTCTTGAAGCAAAAGCATCCCTACCTGTAACTGTAGGGATGCTTTTTTTGTCAGGTTCTTGTATTAGCCTGCAATTTGGTCTAATATTAAGGATAGGACGTCTTGTGCGACATTGAGACATAGGGGGGAAGAATCCATGACTTCATCTGATTTGCAGGAACAATTGAATATCAAGGCTATTAATCTGCTTCAGGAAGATGCAGATAAAATAAAGAAGCTTATTGAAGTACAGATGGAGAATCTGGCAACCCGTTATTGCCCTCTCTATGAGGAAGTGCTGGATACTCAGATGTACGGATTTTCCAAGGAAGTGGATTTTGCGGTTCGCGCTGGACTTCTTCCGGAAATGGTAGGTAAACAGCTGGTCAGTGAGCTGGAACGCAATCTGGCTATTCTATATGAGGCCATGAATAATAAGGCCAATTAGGAAGACGGTTGAATTGATGAGAGCATGCGGAGTTTGAGAGCATGCTTTTTTTGATGCCTTTTTTTAAAAAATGTCCTTTTAGGATGGCAAAAGCGCCTCGCCCTTCCACCATCCTAATGCACATTTTAAAACCTTAAAAGCTACACAAGGAAGAAGGATACACCTAACAATACATACACTACCAGTAGCATGAGTCCCTCATACCAGTTGGTTGAGCCGTCCTGGGTGATGGATTTGGCGATAAATACAGCGACAGCAATGGCGACCAGCTCAATAGTGGTGAAAACAATATTCATCGTGTTTCCCATAAAGTAACTGACAAAAATTAGCACAGGGGCAACAAATAGTGCAATTTGCAAACTGCTGCCGACAGCTATTTCGACCGATGCACCAATTTTGTTTTTCATCGCCAGTAAAATAGCAGCGCTATGTTCGGCTGCATTACCAATAATAGCGACGAGGAAGGCACCTACGAACAATTCGCTGAGCCCAAATTGGGTCGTAAACACCTCCAGTGTACCTACCAGCCATTCGCTGACAAAAGCGACCATGACGGTAGCGAGTACCAAATAGGCAATGGATTTGTTTCTGGACCACACAGGGGCATGCTCATGTGGCAATTCTTCATCTTTTTGTTCGGTCACGTCAGCTAAATAGTCCTTATGCGTAATCATAGAAAAAATAAGCCACGCAATATACGCGACAATGAGCGTGCCTGCGACAATCAGGCTGAGCGTATCCGATTCGCTATCCGTGATAACGTGTGTGTTCAGAAAGACAGCTGGAACGAACAAGGCAATAACAGCCACAATCATCAGAGAACCACTTAATCCAGCCAGCGATACATTGAAATTTTGCACTTTGTACTTCAAACCGCCAGCGAACAGACTTGCTCCGAGCACCAGCAGCAGATTACCGATGATGGAACCGGTAAGACTGGCCTTTACCATATCGTAAAGACCTTCTTTAACGAGAAAGAATGCGATGATCAGTTCGGCAGCGTTACCAAAGGTGGCATTTAAGAACCCACCTAGACGTTGGCCAGCATAATGCGCGACACTTTCGGTCGCCCTGCCGAGAAAACCGGCTACGAATACAACAGAAATTGCACAAATGACAAATTGGGCTATAGCATTCCAATGGGTGTAATGAGCGACTGCGCTAAGAGCAAATGTCGCTATGAGCAAAGCGGGAGATAACCATTTTTTCAATGAAGAGCACCTCGATATCAATAGATGTGTACAAGTTTGGCGAAAGCTGTCACTTGTATGGATTTTCTAAATTAATATACCCAAAATGATATAGGTTGTAAACGAAAGTTGTTTTTCATACGTAGGGTTTGCATTTGGAGTGGCTGAGGCTTTACAATACAAATAAAGGATGGATGAAGGGGGACATAGGTCATGGCAGAGCAAATTCAACAACTGGAAGCAGGAAACATCAAGATTTCCAACGATGTCGTAGGTAAAATTGCCGGGATGGCCGCATTAGAGACACCGGGCATTGCTGCAATGTCAGGCGGTTTATCGGAAGGCTGGGCCAAAAGGCTGAGCGGTAAAAATGTACAAAAAGGCGTATCAGTGGAGGTTGGACAGCTGGAAGCTGCCATTGATCTACGTATTATCGTGCTCTACGAAACACCTATTCATGAGGTGTCCCGAATTCTTCAGCAAAATGTGCGAGAAGCCGTCGAAAGTATGACGGGTTTGCGGGTCGTGGAAGTGAACGTAAAAGTGGAAGGTGTCGCGTTCAAGGACGACGCAGTGTAAAAGAATCAGGAACCGATAAATTAACATTTTAACCAATTGTATACATGTCGGGAAATCCCGTGGGATAACCCGAATAAAAACACGAAAACTGGTGGTTATAGAATCGCCAGTTTTCGTTTTGTGAATCAACAGTATACCCATTTTTGCAGAGGGCTCTCGTATTTTATACATAACCAAAAGAACTTCCAAAGCCACCGTTGTAAGTGGTCCTTGGAAGTTCTTTTTTTAGCGAAAACGGTTGGTTCTACGAGTTTGAAAGCGATTGGGTACTTCATTACGGACAGCTACCCCTGTGGTGCGTTCCTGCACCGCTTGTTTGGTGTTCTCACGAGAAATACTGAGCATAATGCCCATGGAAAACATCATGACAAGTAGGGAGGAGCCACCAAAGCTGATAAATGGAAGCGTTACGCCAGTGATTGGAATCGTTTGGGTTACACCGCCGATATTAATGAAGGCCTGAATGGCGATCAAACCCATGATGCCGGTGCCTACCAACGTTCCGAACGGATCATGGCAACGAAGAGCAATGATCATGCCTCGCCAAATAAAATACAAATATAGCATCAGGAATATGGCTGTTCCGATAAATCCGAATTCTTCACCGATTACTGAAAAGATAAAATCATTAAATGAATTAGGAAGATAGTGAAGCTTGATAATACCTTTACCAAAGCCTGACCCGTTTAAGCCGCCTTCACCTATAGCTTGCAAGGACTGTACCAGATTGTATCCCGTTCCTTGTCTATATTTCTCGGGATTAAGAAAGGCCTGAAAGCGTCCGATTTTGTAATCTTGCTTGGCAGCAGCTTGTCCATCTGTGGTTCCAGAATCTCCTCCAAACAACGACCCAATACCAAACACGATGGAAGCACCTAGCACGAGCAGGACGATTGATGCTGTAATATGCTTGACACTGGCTCCCCCGGCATAAATAATCAGACCACTGGTGGCAACCAAAATGAAGCAGGAGCCTAAATCAGGTTGAAGCATGATGAGTCCTGCAACACAGCCTACAATGACTGTTACAGGTATGTAGCCAGTCCGCAGATCTCTAAAGCGATCACCTTTTTTGACGATGAGTGCGGATAAGTAAAGAATGATGGAAATTTTCGCAAGCTCCGTTGGCTGGAAGCCAACACTACCAAACCTGAGCCAGCTTTTTGCGCCGTTAAGTGAGCCTGTAAAAAGAACGATGATTAGCAGTAATATAGTTATGAAAAATAAAGGTACAAAAAGCTTTTTATATTTTTCCATCTTAATATTCATAGCTACCAACATAATAAAAAGTCCAAGTACAGCAAATGCAGATTGGCGCTTCACAAAATATAAAGAATCAAAATTGTATTCTTTATTCAGCAGAGCTACGCTGGAGCTGGAGCTAAATACCATAATTACACCGAATCCAACCAGTAACAAAGTGAGGATCAGCAATTGGAAATCCGGTGTGCCTCTTCTTCGAGTCTCCGGCTTCGTATTTCTCATATCAGCTTCCCCCGGTATTCGCCACAAGGTATATTCCTCGCAGACGGTTATCATTTTATCGTTTATCCATTTTATCATATTATGTTTGATGGGCTTCTGCAAGCTCCCTGGAGCAACAGATATCGCAACAATTCCATATCTGCTACAATAGGATAAAAATGAAGACTTGAGAGCAGCGGTGCATACGTGGTGACGCTGCATGTTTAATCGGGAACTTGCCCGATGCTTTAAAAGGAGAGGTGGAGCATTATGACACAACATGCGATAGACAAGACCTGGCTTGATCGTTTGCAAGAAAACATGGTGGTGTGGCGCAGACATTTACATAAGAATCCCGAAATTTCCTTTCAAGAAAGCAAAACCGCAGCTTTTGTAGCGGATAAGTTGGAGAGTTGGGGAATCGAGATTCGCCGTCAGGTAGGGGGACACGGTGTTGTAGGTACCATTCGTGGTACTAAACCGGGGCCTGTCGTCTTACTGCGTGCCGATATGGATGCTCTTCCGATTCAGGATGAAAAGGAATGTGAATATCGCTCCAGCGTGGACGGAGCCATGCATGCTTGCGGCCATGACGGACATACATCCGCGTTGCTTGGAACGGCTTACTATTTTAGTCTGAACCGGGACGAGCTGCAAGGGGAAATTCGGTTGTTGTTCCAACCTGCGGAGGAATTGCTGCCTGGCGGAGCGGTCAGTGTGATAAAGGATGGTGTATTAGAAGGTGTGGATGTCATTTATGGCATCCATTTATGGACACCTTTTCCGGTCGGGACGGCCGCGAGTTGCGCAGGGCCGCTGATGGCGGCGGCAGACGATTTTTATATTGAAATCACAGGTAAGGGTGGGCATGGTGGCATGCCTCAGTCCACTAATGATAGTGTGGTGGCGGGTTCAGCTCTTGTTATGCAACTGCAAAGTATCGTAAGCCGTTCAGTCGACCCTTTGCGACCTGCTGTGCTGACGGTGGGAACCATCCAAGGGGGCTCTGCGCAAAATGTGATCGCAGAAACGTGTCGCTTGAGTGGGACGATTCGTACGTTTGATGAGGAGACACGAACGGTAATGAAGGAGCGACTGCATCAGGTGACAGAGCTTACAGCCGCAACATACGGTACAACAGCACAGGTTCGCTATATTATGGGATACCCACCAGTTGTCAATGACGCACATGAAGCATCTCGTTTCTTTAATGAAGCAAAATCTGTTTTTGGCGAGGAGAATGTACAGGAAGCGTCGAAACTGATGCCTGCTGAAGATTTTGCGTATTATTTGGAACGTGTGCCAGGTTGCTTCATGTTCGTAGGAGCGGGTAACCCAGTTAAAGGAGTAGTTTATCCACACCATCATCCGAAATTTGATTTTGATGAGGATGCTATGATTAACGCGGTTCGTTTGTTTATTGCGATGTCTACGGGATACGCTGCGGAACGAAAAGCAGGGGCAATTAAGGGCTAAAATGAGTTGAATTGGGAACGGTTCAATCTGGAGTATGAGCTGAATGAAATGGGGTACCCTACTCTTGAAAAGGAGGGAGTACCCATGAAAAAAGTTCAGGAAGTTATGACTAAAAAATGCGTAACGGTTACCCCGCAGGACAATATTTATGAAATTGCGGTCAAAATGAAGGACAATGATACTGGTTTTATTCCGGTTGTGGAAAGCGAAGGCAGTGATAAGTTGATCGGTGTAGTAACGGACCGTGATCTTGTCGTTCGCGGCTATGCGGCTAAAAATTCGGGTTCGGGTTCGGTCGATACGGTTATGACGACAGGTATTCGTACAGCTAGTGCGGACATGTCGGTGGACCAAGCAGCTGAGCTGATGGCAGAGCAGCAAATCCGTCGTTTGCCCGTGACGGAAGGAGACCGTCTGATCGGGATTGTCTCGATCGGGGATTTGGCTGTTCGTAATATTTTTGCAGACAACGCTGGAGAGGCGCTTAGTCATATTTCCGAGCAGGTCCACTAGAAGAATAATTAAGGTAGTATTAGTTTGGGGAGATCTTTACCCCGAGCTTCTAATCAGGAGTTCAACCCGAATATGGGTTGGGCTCCTTGCTATTCTGGTTGATATGCCAATAAACGGATAAGCTATTTATTATATAAGTTTAAAATGATGTATTGTTATATTATCAGGAGGTAGTTATGAATCCAGATCATCCTTGTATTGTACAACGTGATTTTACCGTTCTGCTGGAAATGGGCTTGCCCGGTTCAGAATGGGCTCGTTCACAGTTGCAGATTTATGCGGAGCTGGTTAAAAGCCCGTCCGCTTTTCATACATATCACCTCACCCCACTGTCTTTGTGGAACGCAGCTGCTCTCGGATGGAGTGCTGAGGACATTCAAAATAGTTTGAACTCCATGTCCCGTTGGGATATTCCACGTGATTTGTTGAAGGATATTGAACAGCTCGTTTCTCGTTATGGGACGTTGACGCTTTCAAGGGAGGGTACGGAAGAAGAGCGAACTTATAGCACAGATACAATTGGCGCATACCGTGCTGAACATGAGCCAGACGGAGGTATAAAGACAGGGAAAGCCAACAGCTATACAATAGGTGATCGCTTGATCTTGGGAGCAGAGACCCCCGCTTTACTGGATGAGCTACTGACCAAGCAAGAGCTAAAACAGCTTGGTTTACTTCGCGTTGACGAGGTAAGCGCATCGGTCCCACCCGAAAATCGGGGCTTGCTCAAGCAGGAATTAACGCGCTTGGGATATCCCGTTGTGGATACGGCAGGCTATCTTGAAGGGAATCAGCTTAGTTTTACCTTGGGAAAGGGACAAACGAAGTTGCAGCTTCGTGATTATCAAGTAAAGGCCGCTGATGCGTTTGAAGGGGCGGACGGCTTAGGGGGTAGTGGTGTACTGGTGCTTCCATGCGGAGCCGGAAAAACAGTGATAGGTATGGCCGTAATGAATCGGTTTCAGTGCGAGGTGCTTATTCTAACATCCAATACCACTTCTGTACGGCAATGGGTAGAAGAGTTAAAGCAAAAGACGGATATTCCTGCCGATTCCATCGGGGAGTATAGTGGTCAGAAAAAAGAGGTGCGTCCGATTACGGTGGCAACTTACCAGATTTTGACACACCGTCGTACCAAAGATGGGGATTTTGAGCATATGAAACTGCTGAGTGAGCGGAAGTGGGGACTCATTATATATGATGAGGTTCATTTGCTACCCGCGCCAGTATTCCGGGCGACGGCTGACATTCAGGCTACCCGTCGTTTGGGGTTAACGGCCACGCTGGTTCGAGAGGATGGTTGTGAACGGGATGTGTTCTCTTTAATTGGACCCAAACGATACGATATGCCGTGGAAGGAGCTGGAGCAGCAGGGCTGGATCGCTCAGGTCGATTGTGTGGAGCTACGGCTTCCAATGACAGCTGAACTCTTGGAGCGCAGTATGCGTGCGGAGGGCAGACAGCAGTACCGAATTGCAGCCGAAAATCCGGTCAAACTGGAGGCGGTGCGTAGCCTGATGCAGCAGCACAGCGGCTTGCCCACGCTTATTATTGGTCAATATTTGGACCAATTGCGAATATTGGCTCAGGAGCTGGGCGTCCCACTGATTACGGGTTCAATGAGCCAGACCGAGCGGGTGCGCTGGTTCGATGCGTTCCGCAAGGGTACAATTCAGACTCTATTGGTGTCCAAGGTTGCAAACTTTGCGGTGGATTTGCCAGATGCGGCAGTAGCCATAGAGGTATCGGGTAGCTTTGGCTCTCGCCAGGAAGAAGCGCAGCGACTGGGCCGTATTTTGCGACCAAAGTCGGGCGAGAATAAAGCTTATTTTTATGCGCTAGTGACGGAGAATAGCAAGGAGACGGATTTTGCAGCTCGTCGTCAGCTGTTTCTGATTGAGCAAGGCTATGAATATGCGGTTCGCAGATTTAGTGTGACAGAGGCTATCGTAGGCCGGGATGATAAGCCTGGAGATCGTGGAAAGAAAAAGGAGGCCTAATCAAGAATGGGCGTAACGAACACGCAAGACAGCTGGAATGAGCTTTCATCGGATGAGCTACTGGTGCTTAGACGATGCTTTATCTGGTACGCGGGACAGCCCATGAAGGAAGAAGAACCTATACAGCTTACCCGGGGAGTGTTAAGCGGAGTCGAAACGAAACTGGCACTACGTGGATTACGTGCCCGAGGCTGGCTGGAGGCTGTTACCAAATCGTGGGGCGAACGAATTTTATATATTCCGGTTCATCGGCTACCGGATCTGTACGATATGTTGTTAGAGCAAAATCCAATGAACATGATGCATTCGGATCATCCGATAACGGTACATGAATCAATGACAGGCCTGGAGTCGGAATTGCTGCATGCGTTGTCACGTATTGCGGTACAAGGTGTCCCTTTGACGGCCAAAGGAACCATACATAAGCGATCATTGCAAAAATTGAATGAACTGACCCCCTTTCGCCCAGATGACCTGATGGGTCTTGGGTTGAATTATGCACATGCAGAGTTGTATCCAGTGCAAACGGTGGTAATGTTGGATTTGCTACTCAGTTTGGGGCTGTTAGTGAAAGAAACTGTGTCTTTTCGCATTCAGGAAACGGAACTGGCGACTTGGATTCGTTTGTCTGCTTGGCAAATGCGCAAGCATATTTTTGCTACACTCATGGAAAGATACGGCAAGGCCGAAGCGTCTATGCAGCATTTTCGCTATATGCTGTGTGCCGTCTCCCAGTATGTAGGAACAGAAGGGTGGATATCTATCAAGTTTCTGCTGCAATGGATGCTTCAGGTAGGCCTAATCCAGCATGAGAGTACGAGCAGAGCTGATTCCAAGAATGGTGCCCTTTTAGACCTTGTTCCTACAATCTCAAATCCGGAAGGGTTTGCGGGAGAAACGGGTTCTGATTTTAATTTCAATGAACCTTTCATGGAGGAATTGAAGAGTTGGCTGAAGGCTCTGACTGCTTTTGGAATGGGCGATTGGGGCCAGACTGTATCGGGCGAACTGTGTTTTCGCTGGAATGTATCTGTGATAGAAATGCTTCGTCCCAATAATTACGAGGATACACATCAAGAGCATGGTGCTTTTTATGTACAACCTGATTTTGAAATATTGGTTCCACCAGATGTGGCATATGATGTGCGCTGGCGACTGGAATGCTGCTGTGAACGTGTGACAGGAGATCGGATGGTAGTATACCGGATCACCAGAGAAAGTGTTACAGAGGCAATCGAGTTAGGGATGGAAGCCAAAGCAATTCCTGCTCTTCTGGATAAATACAGCCGAACAGGTGTGCCTGATCATGTACGTATGACGGTAGAACAGTGGGCAGGTGATGTCGGACGGACCGCTTTTGCAAAGGTAACACTTTTGCGATGTGGCACACAGGAGGATGCAGACATAGTTGCACGCCATCCCGCGCTGGAAGGATTACTGGAACGGCTGGGCGATAGGGACTTTATTATTCCGGCGAGCTCTGCTGTCAAAATACGAAAAACGCTTGCTGCAATTGGATTAGGTCCACGTCGTGAACCGGAAGGTGTGGACGAGCCAACTCATCATTACCCATTGATTTCGGAAACAGAGAACATAAGTTCAGGCAGTCCCAACAATGAAATGGAGTCCGACCCGATTCAGGCCCGTCCTATCTTTTCCCAAGAGGGAAGAGCAGGTTTGGTTTATACAGGGCGCACGCTGCATTTTTACGAACAAGAGCACACGCTGCCTGATCCATCTGACTATTTTCCAGAAAGATCTACAGTCCCCTCCTCATGGACAAAAGAATGGAGGAGTTACCATACTTCCACTGCCCGGCAGTTGATCGAGCAAGCGATCCGTTGGCAGGCCGCTGTGGGATTGCGAATCGGTGGGAAAGAGGTTAAATGGATACCGGAGGCGGTGGTTCCCGGTGCACCATGGAGTGTCACAGGCTGGTACGCCTCAGGAATGGATGACGAAACACCTTCTCAAGCGAGCTTACAGCCAAGTGAATGGTCAGACATGCGGTTGCTGGTTCCTTTTACATAGTAGAGCCAGGAAGTGCATGAAACTCCTTCTTCTCAAAAGAAGGATGTGGTATGATAAATGAGTCTACTTTTACAGGGTAGAACTTTATATAAAGTGAGATGAACATTCATGAGCGTAGCCGAATTGAGTACGGTCAATATGGCAGAAGTGCTTATTAACGCCTATGAATTAGGCGATATGGTCAACCGATCCTTTGAGGTATCGGATTATTTATATTGGAAACAGCGTGTGGAATTGAATCCGTCTATTCAGGCGTGTGTACGCAAGCTGGATGCCAAAAAGGAGCTATTCGCGGAAACGGAGCGTTTTGGGCATTTTCATCCGAACTATCATGAAGCGAAGGATGCAGTGCAGGTCGTTGAGCTGGAACTGGAACAATTCGTGGAGGTTAAGGAGTTCAAACGAGCCGAAAAGGCGCTGGATGATATGCTTCATGCCATGTCTGAAACGATTGCATATTCCGTGTCCGAGACCATTAAGGTGCCGAGCAATGATCCGAATGTGAAAAAGGGCGGATGTGGCAGCGGAGGGAAATGCTCCTGTGGATAGGTCATAGGAATGATACCGAGTGGAGGGGAGATGAAGCGAATGTTTGCCGAGCGGACAGGGTACATCATTTGGGTAAGCGATATCAAGGCTGCCCGCAATCTGGAGAAATACGGAAATGTCCACTTTATTTCAAAGCGTATGCATTATGTAGTTATATATATGAATGCGGATCTGGCAGAAGACACCGTTAAAAATATTCGCAGACTTTCCTATGTGCGTAAGGTCGAGCGTTCTTTTCGAAATGAGATTAGGACGGAGTACAACGACGATAAGGAAAAGATGAAAGAATATGAAATATAAGTTTCTAATGTCTATAAATTGTAAAATATTCTTAAAAGGTCAGCCTACGGGCTGGCTTTTTTTTGTAAAGTCAGGACTTTTGCATAATGGTCTTAATGCTGTTAGACCTAAAAAATCTTTAAAAACCGCCTATAAACTTCAATTTTGTAACTTGTAGTCCCGGGTCTGTTGAGGTAACATATGAATATATTGGTAGATATAAAGACCTATCTGGTGGGGAGAGTGATCCCGTGCGTGACAAAGCAATGCAGCGATGGAGTACATACGAACCGTTCTACGTGGAGATGGGCGATAAAAAAGTCGCCGATATCGTGATTACAAATCATGCGAAAACTCGCTACTTAGATCGGATAGAGCAGAAACAGTCCGAGACGAATCATATCGCCGCCTGGCTTTGGGAATGCCTGAAGCAAAACAGGATGGAGTCCTACTATCATAACGAAGAGGATGTATATTTAATTGATGGTGATCTGGTCGTCGTGGCCGAATTTGGAGAGTTGCCCGGCGAGATGGATATTGCGGGGAATCCGCTTCACAAGATGATTGTCATTACCTTTTTAGGTCGAATGTCGGAGACCATTGAATTAAGGGATTTGAAGTCATACTATTCATGGCTACGCCATTCGCGGCGCATGACACTGATGAAAAGCACTCGTAAGCAAAAATAGACGGTGATTGGGCGGTCGGCTCTAGATGAAAAAATCTCCGAACTTATGATTACCGTCAATTTTGAGTAGAAAGTATGCAGTTATCAGCTGCATGCTTTTTTTATTTCCAGCAATAAAACTCCCCCAATTCAGTAAGTTTACTTGGAAATGCTTCGACAGATGTTTTTCTTATGGTAAAATAGAGAGATCAGAGGGGAGAGGGCTGTCAGTATGAACTTTCATCAGTTGCACATTTTTTATACCGTAGCGGAGCGTGGGAGCTTTTCGGCGGCGGCACAAGCGCTGCATATGACACAACCTGCGGTGACGATGCAAATTCAGTCTTTGGAAGATTATTTCGGCACGAAGCTGCTGCAACGTTCGACTAAAAAAATCGAGCTTTCAGAGGCGGGAGCGACACTACTACCTTTTGCGAAAAAAAGCATGCAACTGATTAGGGAAGCTGACGAGGCGATGTCTGCTTTTACTCACATGCTGGAGGGAAGATTGCATATTGGCGCCAGCCTAACGATTGGTGAGTATATTGTACCAAGAATGTTGGGGCCGTTTGGCCAGGAATACCCTCATATACGCATGGCAATGAATGTGATGAATACGACTCAAATTATGGATGATATACTAAAACATCAGTTGAATTTAGGACTGATTGAGGCCCCAGTCCAGCATCCGGATATCGTGGTAGAACCTGTAATGCAGGACGAACTGAAACTGATTGTGCCTTCAGGACATGCGCTGGCCAAGGCTAAAAAAGTGGTTCTGGAAGATGTGTTTAAGCATCCCTTTGTAGCCAGAGAAAAGGGATCTGGTACACGTCAAGTGATAGAAGATGAGCTGAAAAGTCGTGGTGTGGATGCCTCTCGACTTGGTATTGTAATGGAGATGGGGAGCACTGGAGCGGTTAAATCGGCGGTGGAGGCTGGACTGGGTATTACCATGCTATCACCTTCTTCGGTGAAGCATGAAGTTGCGCTCGGTTTGTTGAAAATTGTGAACATTTCAGATATCGCGTTCAAACGAGAATTTTATGCAATTCATTTGAAGTCGGCGTTGTTGCCGATTCCGGTAGTCACCTTCCTGTCTTACTTGCGTCGTCATGATCAGGGAACGGACGTGCTGAGGGACTCGCAGGACGAGCTGGCAAAGGTGAAAGAGAAGGAGGATGTATAATGAAGGAGCAGATTAACGTAAAACGATATGATTTACATACACACACCCAAGCATCTGACGGCATGCAGCCACCCGCAGATAATGTGCGCTGGGCCAAGGAAAAAGGACTGGCAGGTGTAGCCATTACAGATCATGATACGGTAGCTGGTCTGGAGGGAGCTCTGAAGGAGGGAAACCGCATAGGAATTACTGTGGTGCCAGGAGTGGAAATTAGTACTCGAGCTGGCGGTAAGGATATTCACATACTCGGTTATTTTATGGATTACCGCAATAAAGTGTTTTTGGAGCGGTTGGAAAAGCTTCGCCAGGCGCGAGATACCCGTAATGATTTGATTTTGAGTCAATTGCGTAGTCTGGGCGTGGAAATCACACTGGATGAAGTGGTGGCTACGATGGGCAGACCGCTGGCACCAGATGAAAGCATTGGACGTCCGCATATGGCAGATACGCTGGTTCAAAAAGGGTATGCGAAGGATATGCGGGATGCGTTTGACCGTTACTTGGCGGAAGGAGCACCCGGATATGTGTCTGTACCCCGTGTAGAGCCTGCGGAGGCCATAAACTGGATTCGTGAAGCAGGAGGGGTACCTGTGGTGGCCCACCCTGGCTTGTACGGAAATGATGAGCTGGTTCGCTCTATTATAGAGGAGGCGAAGCCTGTGGGCTTGGAGGTGCGACATTCAGACCATGATGCTGAGGCTGAGAGCCGATATACTGCGATGGCGGCGCAATATGGGCTCATTGCAACTGGCGGCTCGGATTTTCACGGCGCACGCCAAGGTGTTATTTTCCACGGTGATCTGGGTAGCCGTAGTGTGGAAGGTCAGGTTGTCGAGGAATTGAGGAAGGCTGCTGTTGGACAAAAGTAAATAAAAAGCCCCTTGCCTTATGCATGGAACACAAGAAGTGTATCGTGCAAAGAACAAAGGGCTTTTTTTGTGGATTCAATAGGCTGGTGAGACTTAGCCGTTTTTGATGCGATTCGGCAACTTTTTGACCAGTTCCTCATCGGGTGTAATGAAGAGCGTACGCTGATGGTCGTAGATGACAAAGCCGGGCTTGGCTCCGCTGGGCTTACGTACATGCCGAATCAGGGTGGCGTCCACAGGCACACTGCTGGACTGCTTGGCCTGGCTAAAGTAGGCAGCGAGTTGAGCTGCTTCCTCCAGCGTCGTATCCCCGAATTGCTCAGCACGAATAACGACGTGTGACCCCGGAATATCCTTTGTGTGCAGCCAGGTGTCATTTGGTCCGGCCAGTCGATTTGTCACATATTCATTTTGCAAGTTGTTTTTGCCGACCAGTAACTCGATACCTTCGGATGATGTATAGACGTGCAGGGTTGGACGGTCGTTTTTCTTCTTTTTCTTTCCTTTTTTGACCCGATCTCTGAGATAGCCCTGCTGAACCAGTTCTTCACGTATTTCCTCAATGTCATTCATAGAGGCGTGGGCTAGCTGCTGAAGAAGATTGTCCATATAACGGATTTCTTCGTGCGTTTTCTCCAGTTGTTCGTCAATGACAGCCAAGCTGTTTTTATATTTGTTGTATTTTTTAAAATACCGTTGTGCATTATCCGATGGGTTGAGTAGCGGGTCCAGTGGGATGGTCATTGGACGCTGTTCCTCATCATAAAAGTTGGTGAGCGTCACTTCTTTGTCCCCTTTTTTCACCTCATGCAGCGAAGCGAATAGCAGCTCTCCATAAATGCGAAATTGATCCGCATCTTCCGCCTCGGCCAAATCCTGATGGAGATAATCGAGTTTTTTTACGTTTTTACTCCGCTCGTTTTGCAGAAACCGCAGTAGGTCACTGACCTTTTGCTTAACTGTATCCCTTTCTGCTTTTTCACCGAAGAAGTCCTCCATACACTCACTGATAGTAGCGTACTCCTTACGTTCTTCTTGGATCAACGTCAGTGGAATGGCTGAGAATATCACTTTATCTTGTGCGTTTAGTCCAGATACTGGCTGAAAACGATGATTCCGCACGTCATCCATGATGTGACTGAATGTACTCCATAGTGAACGATCACTATCACCAGATACTTCATTAGTTACTCGAGTTAGTATCTCTTCAGCAATGAGAGGACTGAGTCCAGTAAAAGTGTTCACGATCCAGCGTTTAGGAGCTTCTTCGGCCTCGATCGCTGTTTGATACGAGGATACGAAGGCTGCCTCTTCTGTTTCTAGGGGATTCAGCTTGTTTTGTGCAGGAGGTTCCGTGTATTGAAAGCCAGGCATAATGACCCGATAGCTGCTGATAGACGGTGTGACATGATGAATGCCATCCAGCATCACGCCTGTTTCCGGGTCAAGCAAAATAATGTTGCTGTGTCTACCCATCAGTTCAATGATAATTCGTTTGAGTGAAATATCTCCCAGTTCATCACGTTGACGAATATCCATGTGAATAATACGCTCCATGCCCACCTGCGTGATTTTCTCAATAACGCCTCCTTCGCAATGCTTGCGAAGAAGCATACAAAACATAGGGGCTTCTGTCGGATTAAGAAAGCTTTGTTCTGTAAAATGTACACGCGGGAAGGTCGGATTAGCCGACAGCAGCAGCTTTACGCTTCCGCCTTGTGCCCGCAGATTCAGCACGATATCGCGATCATTTGGCTGATGTATTTTATTAATGCGCCCGCCCCGGATTCCTTGCAGTTCGTGTACGATAGCGCGGGTTACGATTCCGTCCAATGCCATAATTATGTTCTCCTTTGAAGCAAATGTATTTTCGCCTTCCTTCTATGATACATAACTTTGGGACAAAACTTAAGCGGCTTTGTGATATTTCAGGTCCTGTCCGAATAGATTGAATCTAGAAAGTCTGTCCAGCTTATCAGCAATCGCGGCACAAAAATATAATAACGGGCAGCCATCCTACGCACAACCGACGGAAACGGACTATCTGACCGGGAGGGAATTGGGGAGAATGGAACAAGCACACTGGCACCAATTAAGCAATGAACAGCTTTCAACAAGTCTGGAAGTCGACCCGAAGCAGGGTCTTTCGGAGGAACAGCTTGCGGAACGAAGAGAAAGGTCAGGATGGAATGAGCTGAGCGAGGGGAAGCGAGTTTCGGCAATCTTGCTGCTTCTCAATCAGTTCAAGGATTTTATGATGCTTGTATTGATGGGAGCGACCCTGATATCCGGACTGCTTGGCGAATATTTGGACGCGATTACCATTATTGCTATTGTTGTACTGAATGGAATTCTCGGCTTTGTACAAGAATTCAGAGCTGAGCGTTCATTGCGAGCTTTGAGACAACTGTCGGCCCCAACCGCCAAAGTGTTGCGGGGCGGCAAACGAATTCAAGTTCAGGCCAGAGAACTGGTGCCGGGTGATATTGTGCTGCTGGAAAGTGGTGATCGCATTCCCGCAGATGTAAGGTGGTTGAGTACGAACGGCTGTGATGTAGAGGAGTCCGCCCTGACAGGTGAATCAGTTCCGGTGAGTAAGCATTGCCGCCCTATTCATGCCGCCGAAGTACCACTCGGGGATCAAAAAAACATCGGTTTTATGGGTACGATGATGACCAGAGGAACCGCACAAGGAATGGTTATACGTACAGGTATGAGTACCGAAATGGGTAAGATCGCAGACTTGATTGAAAATACGGAGTCGCAGGAGACACCGTTGCAGCACAGATTGGAGCAATTGGGCAAAATTTTGATTATCGTAGCGTTGGCGCTAACGGTGCTCGTTGTCGTAGCAGGCATTTTACATGGACAGCCAGCCATGAGCATGTTCTTGGCTGGAGTGAGTTTGGCTGTGGCGGCTATACCGGAAGGGTTGCCAGCTATTGTGACGATTGCGCTCGCATTGGGTGTGCAGCGTATGATTAAACGAAAGGCGATTGTACGTAAGCTGCCTTCTGTTGAAACGCTCGGCTGTGCATCTGTCATTTGTTCCGACAAAACGGGTACTCTGACCCAAAATAAAATGACAGTCACCAAGCTATGGCTAGATGGTCGTTTCTGGGGAGTTACGGGAGAGGGCTATGACCCACACGGGCATATTATGGATAGAGACCTTCCTGCCGATCTTAAAAACGGACAATCTCTGCGTAGACTGTTGCAAGCCAGTGTGCTTTGCAACAATGCGGAAATTGTTCAAGCCGATACAGAGGAGCTACGTTCGAAAAAGAAAACCAAAGAGCCGACGCCGTCCGCCGTTTGGGAGCTGAAGGGTGATCCGACGGAAGGAGCGCTGATCACGTTAGCTGCCAAGGGCGGAGTCACGCGACAAGGGCTATATGAGCTGTACACAAGGGAACGAGAATTTCCTTTTGACTCGGATCGGAAGCGAATGTCGGTACTCGTACGCCACCAGGGAGGACACATCGTCTTTGCCAAAGGTGCGCCGGATGTGCTGCTGGGTCAGTGCTCCTACATTTTATGGGAAGGAAATGTCGTTCCGTTAACGGGTACGCTGCGCCAAAAGGTACTGGCGGCTAACGAAGGAATGGCCTCGGAGGCGCTACGTGTACTTGGTGTCGCTTACCGTGATATTCGCTCGCATGAGCGTGTCTCCACGGTTGAGGAGGCTGAAGCACAGCTGATCTTTATTGGGCTGACAGGCATGATTGATCCGCCACGTCGTGAGGTTCGCGAAGCCATTGGCAAGTGCCGTCGTGCTGGCATTCGCACTGTGATGATTACCGGAGATCACGGTACAACTGCAGAGGCCATTGCACAGCAGCTTGGCATTCTTCAGCGCGGATCCCATGTGTTGACAGGACAGGAATTGTCTGCGATGGATGATGCGGCGCTGGACAAAGCCGTTGATACCGTCTCTGTGTATGCACGAGTTTCGCCGGAGCACAAGCTACGGATCGTTAAGTCGCTGCAAAGACGCGGACATGTCGTAGCCATGACCGGAGATGGTGTCAATGACGCTCCAGCGATAAAGGCGTCGGACATCGGTATTGCCATGGGCATTACGGGGACGGACGTGACCAAAGAAGCGGCTGCGCTTGTTCTGAGTGATGATAATTTCTCAACCATTGTAGCCGCAATTGAGGAAGGACGGAATATTTACGAGAATATCCGTAAATTTATCCGTTACCTACTCGCCTCCAATGTTGGTGAGATTTTGACGATGTTTTTTGCCATGATGGCCGGGTTGCCATTACCTTTGTTACCAATCCAGATTTTATGGGTGAATCTGGTGACAGATGGCCTACCAGCGATGGCTCTGGGGGTGGACCAGCCAGAAAAGGATCTTATGGAGCACAAACCTCGTGGCGCAAAGGAAAATATTTTTGCTCGTCGATTGGGCTGGAAAATCATTAGTCGTGGCTTGTTGATTGGTTTATGTACGCTAGCGGCCTTCTGGCTGACATTACGTATTGCACCGGATGACGCAGGACAATTGATCAAAGCACAGTCCGTTGCCTTTGCTACGCTAGTCTTGGCACAGTTAATTCATGTATTTGATTGCCGCAGTTCCCGTTCTATTTTCCATCGTAATCCGTTTCAAAATAGTTATCTCGTGCTTGCCGTGCTCTCCTCCGTAGTGCTAATGCTGGTGGTTATGTACGTGCCTGTGCTGCAACCTATTTTCAAAACGGTACCGCTTGGATTGCGTGAGTGGGCGCTATCCATTGTGGCAGCCGGGATTCCTACGTTTCTTATGGGAGCGGGAAGTGTATGGGGCGGTCGACGCAACCGTCGTCGCGGCGGAAATACACACTTTTCAGCAGGACGTACGAAGTTTTCAGCCTAGTAATCGGGTCATGCATACCGCATCGCTTTCCCACTGTTGCCCTGTATGATATCATGGGATCAAAGCTTCATGAGGAACATGATATCAGCAGCAACGGCGGAGGTAAGCTATGGAATTCACAAAAATGAACGGTCTAGGTAATGATTTTATCGTTTGGTTTGGGCATCAGGATTTGCCGTCTGACGCCTCGGAATTAGCTGTTCGGCTATGTGATCGACATTTTGGTGTTGGCGCCGATGGGTTGGTATATATATTGCCGTCAGAAAAAGCGGATTTCTGCATGCGCATCATTAACTCGGACGGCTCGGAGGCCGAGCAATGTGGTAATGCTATCCGTTGTGCTGCCAAATACGTATATGACCGTAAACATATCAACCGTGAACAGATCACGATCGAGACCCTGGGCGCAGGTGTGCAGCAGGTGGAACTAACTGTAGAGAACGGACTTGTTCGTATGGTGAAGGTAGATATGGGAGAGCCGATTCTTGAGGGTTTGAAGATTCCAACTACACTGGATCTGTCTAGCGTAATTAATGAGCCCATTGAAGCTGGCGGAAGTGGTTTTCGTTTTACGGCTGTATCTATGGGGAATCCGCACTGTGTCATTTATGTGGAGGATGCGCCAAGCTTTGATCTGGAAGCCTGGGGGCCGAAGCTGGAATGCCATCCGTTGTTCCCTAAAAAAACAAATGTTGAGTTCGCCACGGTACGTAGCCGGAAGCATATAGATATGAGAGTATGGGAGAGGGGAGCCGGACCAACGCTAGCTTGTGGAACCGGAGCCTGTGCTACGCTTGTTGCTTCTGTACTAAACGGATACAGCGACCGCCACGCCATTGTAAGCCTGAAGGGCGGCGATCTGGATATCGAATGGAGCGAGGAAGATAATCACATATATATGACGGGCCCGGCTGAGATCGTGTACGAAGGTCGTCTGTTCTGAATCATGTGAATTATAAAGATAGCGTGTAACTGGCCTATGAATCGTATAGAAGTGAGTGAAAAGAAGACCTTAGAGGTCTTCTTTTTTTGGACTTACATGCCCCTGTATACAAGGAATACGATGAAGAAGGCAATATTCTGTCTTTTTTTGGCGCCTGAACGATGTATAATATAGAAAATGAAAAAACAATAAGGAGGCCGTTCATAGTGCGGAAATTTCGTTGGATTTCAGCAGTTGCAGTCCTCATATTTGTAGCCACCGCGCTTCCGGTTCAGGCGGCGACCATTCCTGCTGCCGCGGAAACGACGGACAAGCAGGTTGGCTCGCTAACTCCGACAGTGGTAAGCCGTTTAGAAAAAGCGGTGCAAGAACTCATTGGTTCAAAGACAGCATTTCAATTTGACGATGTGACAGATATGGGGAAAACCTGGATTGTAGAGGGCGAACTGGAAGACGGAACTGCTACGTTGCAGACAGAATATAATAAAGAAAAAAACAGAGTGGATTCTACAACCATACGATATAAAATAAGCAGCTTGGGAAAGGCGATGAACGCGCCACTCAAGACGAAAGTGCTAAACAGCGCCAAAGCGTTTGACAGCAAGCGTCCTCTGCAATTTGAAGCATTTTGGCGGGTCAAATCCCCTTATCAGTCCAACAAGCCTTCAAATTACTGGGTGTTTTGGGGTGCAGGAGAACAAGCTTCCTCGTTGTATGTGGATGTGGATCGAGGTAACGCTATTACCATCAACGCGGACTATGCCCTGAAGCGGGTGGACCCTGTGTTACTGAACCGTGCAATGAACACATTTAAGCGTGTGAGTGGACAGCGAATCAAGGTACAGCACGCTTCACGGTACAAGGACGAGACGAAGGGACTTTCATACTGGTCGTTTGAGGATGCAAACGAGGCGAGTGAGGTCAAAATTAGCGCGGTAACCGGTAAAGTGCTGGCCGTATCCACCTATGGGGTAGACTGGAACGATGACGCAGATTTCAAAAAAACATTTGCAAGCCCGAAATATACTGCCTCAGAAGCTTTGAAGCTAGTCAAGCCCAAGGCTCAGATGTTGTTTAATATCAATTTGACCGGCTATAAAGTGAAAGTTCAAGGGAATCAATATACGTTCTCCAAGCAGCAAAAGGGAACGGATTCTATTGTGGCTAAAGTGAATAAAAAAGGGACTTTTTACGCTTACTCTCTCCATTCTTTCGATGGGAAAATGTAGTAGAAAATAGAAAAGATAAATGAAGCCGCTTTACTCCTGATATCATATTGTCGGGGAGTAGGGCGGCTTTTTTTGTTTTTGGCTTATGTTTGTAGTCTCTTTATGTTACATTAGTATGAAAATAAAGAGCGGGGTGGAGCAGAGGACATGAAACCGGATTTGCGTACTGTGCTGAATCGTGAAATTATTGTCGGAGACGGCGCAATGGGGACTTTTTTATACCAGCTAGGATTTCCAGTAAATACGTCTTTCGAAGAACTGAACATCACTTCGCCTGACGTTATATCAGACGTGCATGGTCAATATTTAAGTGCAGGAGCTCGATTGCTGGAGACTAATACATTTTCTGCAAATGATTATAAGTTAGCCCGGTTTGGATTGGAATCCAAGGTAGAAGAGATCAATCGTGCCGGTGTGAGAATTGCCAGAGATGCGGCCGGACCTGAACATTATGTGGTAGGTGCGGTGGGTTCCATATGTGGGGGCAAACGGCTTAACATATCAAAGCTGGAGCTGGCAAGAAACTATGAGCAGCAAATTGATGCCCTTCTCTCCGAAGGAGTCGACGGCATTTTGTGCGAAACGTTTTATTCACTGGATGAAATACGCATTGCGCTTCACAGTGTACGTAAATACAGTGACATTCCGGTAATTTGTCAGTTTGCAGTTGATCAGGTTGGTCGTACCCAGGATGGTTTTTTGGTGGCGGAAGCTTTTTCGGTGCTGCGTAATGAGGGGGCAGACATCCTTGGATTTAACTGTCACTCGGGTCCGCAGGGAATTATGAGTGTAATGGAGCAGCTGGACGGCCCTCTGTCTGTACCGCTGTCCGTATATCCGAATGCGGGACTAGCAGATTATGTGGACGGTCACTATGTATACGGTGCATCACCTGAATATTTTGGAGAATGTGCCAAGTCCTTTGTAGACCTGGGGACGAGGCTGCTCGGTGGTTGCTGCGGAACTACACCGGACCATATTGCAGCTATCTCCAAAGCCTTGAACCGTTTGCAACCGCCTCCGCTGGCTTCAAAAGAAGCTTTGTCGAAAGAGTCCTTTCAAGTGGCAGAGCAGATTGCAGATGAAGAGGAACGAGGAAATGGCAGACATACCAGCGAGCCCAATATTGTGGATCTGGTTAAGGAACGACATACGGTCATTGTAGAACTGGATCCTCCGCGCGATCTGGACATTACAAGGTTTATGCAAGGTGCTCATGCATTGAAGAAAGCAGGGGCCGACGCGCTTACACTAGCTGACAACTCGCTTGCAGTCACTCGCATGAGCAACATGGCGCTTGGACATTTGGTCAGTATTGAAACAGGCTTGCGCCCATTAATTCATATAGCATGTCGTGATCGCAATCTGATTGGTACTCAATCCCACATGATGGGTTTTGACGCGCTCGGTATTGACCATGTACTGGCGGTTACTGGAGATCCGGCGCGGTTCGGTGATTTGCCAGGCGCCAGTTCGGTGTATGATATGACCTCTTTTGAAATCATACGCATGATCAAGCAATTAAATGATGGTGTCGCATTTTCCGGTAAGCCACTGAAGCAGAAAGCTAATTTTGTGGTAGGTGCCGCATTTAATCCTAATGTCAAGCATTTGGGTAAAGCCGTACAGCGGTTGGAGAAGAAAATTGCCTCCGGAGCCGATTATGTTATGACTCAGCCCGTATACGACCACGAGTTGATTGCAGCCATCGCGGAAGCGACACGACATTTGGAAGTACCGATTTTTATCGGTATTATGCCGCTGGCTAGTGGGCGCAATGCAGAATACTTGCACAATGAAGTGCCAGGGATTCAGTTATCCGATGAGGTACGTGCACGTATGTCTGGTCTTGAGGGTCCGGAAGGACGAGCAATGGGCGTGTCTATTGCCAAGGAGTTACTTGATACGGCAATGGAACATTTTAATGGTATCTATTTTATGACTCCATTTATGTTCTATGAAATGACAGCTGAACTGACTTCTTACGTATGGCAAAAATCAGGCCGTGCACAGGCCCCCTTGTTTCGACTATAATAATCAATTACAATAGTATAATGGATGTGATGCCGATGTCATTGAGTATGACCGGATACGGTCAAGCCATCCTTCATTATGAGGGCTATAAAGTGCGCTTGGAATTGAAATCGGTGAATCACCGCTATTGCGAAGTGATGATGAGAATTCCGCGCGAATGGACTCGATACGAAGATGGCTTGAGAAGAACGGTTCAACAGCAGATTAAACGCGGTCGTATCGATGTCTTCATCCACAGGGAACGTGATGAAGAACAGATGCCCGCCGCGCGGTTGAATGACACTGTGGTGCAGGCTTACCTGCATGCAGCGGAGCAGCTGGCGGATCGTTATGGAGTGAAAGGAACGTTAGGGATAAGCGATATTCTTGCTTTGCCTGACGTTCTGGGTGAGCCTGGAGAGACTTGCCATGGAGATGAAGAGGACTGGGAAGAGCAACTACAGCGGGCTTTGAATGAAGCTTTGCAAGGTTTACTGGAGATGAGAAGGCGAGAAGGCGGGCATTTGGCGCAAGATGTGGAATCCCGTATTTTACGTCTGGAATCTCTGCATCATGAAATGACGGTGCTGGCTCCTCATGTTGTGAGCGACTACCGTAACAGGCTGAAACACAGGCTTAAAGAGCTTCAGGACGGTTCATTTACGCTTGATGAACATAAGTTCGGAATGGAGATTGCGTTATTCGCGGATCGCAGCAATATTGACGAGGAACTTACCCGGCTTCAAAGTCACTTTGGACAGTGCAAGGGATTGCTGCTGTCAGACGAGCCGGCCGGTCGCAAATTAGATTTTTTAATCCAGGAAATGAACAGGGAAGTCAACACGATCGGCTCCAAGGCTAATCATCTCACATTGGTTAATTTGGTCGTTGAGATGAAAGCAGAGCTCGAGAAAATTCGTGAGCAGGCTGCAAATATTGAGTAGCTACCTGGTAGCGGCACGGCTGCAAGAGTCACATGTATAGGGGGAAAGACCTGAATATGGCAATCAAATTGATCAATATTGGTTTCGGCAATATCGTGTCGGCCAACCGAATTATCTCCATCGTCAGTCCGGAGTCTGCTCCGATCAAGCGGATTATACAGGAAGCCAGGGACCGTCATATGCTAATTGATGCTACCTATGGCCGCCGGACGCGGGCTGTTATTATTACAGACAGTGATCATGTAATCCTGTCTGCGGTGCAGCCGGAGACGGTCGCTCATCGCCTATCCACTAAAGATGATGACAATGACGAATAAAAATGGAGTGTACTATGGCTAAGGGATTATTATTTGTAATATCCGGACCTTCGGGTGTCGGTAAAGGGACGGTAGGCAACGCATTGCGTGACAAGCTACCAGAGATAACATACTCCGTTTCTGCTACAACTCGAACACCTCGTTCAGGCGAACAGGATGGAGTGACCTATTTTTTTAAAACGCGTGAAGAATTTTTGGGTATGATTGAACGAGATGAAATGCTGGAGTATGCTGAGTATGTAGGGAACTATTATGGTACTCCACGTGATTTTGTAGATCAGACCCTTGCGCAGGGAAAAGATATTTTTCTGGAGATTGAAGTTCAGGGAGCGCTAAAGGTTAAAGAAAAATTTCCAGAAGGCATATTCATTTTTCTGCTTCCGCCTTCGCTAGACGAATTAAAGGATAGAATCCGGGGACGGGGCACAGAAACTCAAGCGACCATAGACCACCGTATGTCGGTAGCTGTGGATGAAATGAATTTGTTGCGTCACTATGATTATGCGGTCGTCAATGATGAGATTGATTTCGCTTGTAAACGAATAGAATCCATTATTATAGCCGAACATTGTAAGGTTCATCCTTAAACGAGGGCTTTACATATGCCAAGCGTACTTAAAGAGAAATAATACTGTATAAGCTGAGCTTGAAGGTGTACACTGGAGTTCAGCTTATACAGTCCCAAAACTACATGAAGAGGTGTCTATTCGTGCTGTATCCTTCCATTGATGAAATGATGAAAAAGGCAGATAGTAAGTATTCGTTGGTTGTAGCGGCTTCACGTCGTGCCAGACAGTTGCGCGAGGGTGAAAAGACGACTCTCAAGAATCCCAAATCCCACAAACAGGTTGGAGTGGCGTTGGAAGAGATTTACGCGGATCATCTGCGTCTTGAAAGCGGCGAAGACGAGTAAGAATTATACACAACTATTATAACCGGGCGCAATGCCAATTCCTTTGACAACCGCAAGGTTGTTATTTTTTTAGGTCAGGGGGAGTTAACGATGTTGAAGGGAAAAGTTATTATTCTTGGTATAACTGGCGGAATTGCTGCTTACAAAGGGGCAGCGCTGTGTAGTAGGTTGACGCAAAAGGGCGCCGATGTTCATGTGATTATGACGGCCTCTGCCAAGGAGTTTATTACCGAACTTACGCTGCAGTCGCTCTCTCGTAATCCGGTGTACAGTGACACATTTGATGAAAGAGAGCCGTCAGTCGTATCCCATATTCATCTGGCGGATGCGGCTGATTTGGTGCTTGTTGCTCCTGCAACTGCAAATATTATCGGGAAAATGGCGCATGGTCTTGCTGATGATATGCTGTCTACAACGTTGTTGGCTACAACAGCGCCTATTATGGTGGCACCTGCGATGAATGTACATATGTACACTCATCCCGCAGTCATGCAAAATATGGAGACGCTTGTATCACGTGGCGTGAAGATGATTGAGCCTGGTGAAGGATTACTGGCTTGCGGTTACGTTGGCAAAGGACGTTTGGAAGAGCCGGACACAATTGTGCAAACCATAGAGCATTTTTTTGATCAGCAAGCTCAAGAACAAAAAAACAACATCAAGTCTGAACCACGATGGTTTGGTGACGAATCTATCGAGGCTCAAATGCCTGAGTCACTTGTGAATGAGAATGAATCGGTGCTTTCAGGCAAAAAAGTCATTGTAACGGCTGGAGGCACGATCGAGCGAATTGATCCAGTACGTTATATCACAAATGATTCATCTGGCAAAATGGGCTTTGCCATTGCAAAAGTGGCTCAGGAGATGGGTGCAGAGGTGCACTTGATTGCTGCCAATACCAGCGCGGAACCGCCTACTGGTATTATGCTTGAAAGAGTCCAGTCAGCTGAAGATATGTACGACGCTGTTTTAAAACAATGGGAAACGAGCGATATGGTCGTTATGGCTGCTGCAGTTGCAGATTATCGACCACGTGAGATTGCACAGACCAAGATCAAGAAAAAAGATAGTGTATTTACGCTAGAGCTAGTGAAGAACGTCGATATTTTAGAATCACTCGGACGGAGTAAGAAACATCAATTTTTAATTGGCTTTGCAGCTGAAACCGAACATTTGGAGACGTATGCGATAGATAAATTAGAACGTAAAAATTGTGATTTGATCGCGGCAAACGATGTAACTGTGAATGGTGCTGGTTTTGGCGTCGATACGAATGCTGTTCAAATTTATGACCGAAGCGGGATCGTAGAGCGTATTCCTGTACAGTCAAAGGAAGAAGTTGCGCGTAAGTTGCTTACTATAGCCGCGGGACGCATGGGTGGGGTGCTGCATTAATGGAGACGGGCAATTTAGTTGCCAAGGTCATTGTCGATGTACCTGCCAAGGATACGGACCGCACCTTCGATTATCTGATACCAGACTCAATGAGACCTTGGATTGAGCCGGGTAGTCGGGTAGCTGTGCCATTTGGCAAACGGACGGTGCAGGCTTTTGTCATCTCGGTAGTCCCAGCTGATGATCCACCGAAATACAGAATGAGAGCGATCCAGGAACTGCTGGATTTGGTACCACCCTTATCTGCCGACCTAGTCGAACTGGGCAAATGGATGAGCGAACGTTATGCTTGTAATCAAATTATGGCACTGCAAGTGATGATTCCTACCGCGCTCAAGGGCAAAGCAGAACGTTATATCTCAATTGCGGAACAGCATGAGTTAACGCATCCACAACGTACTATACAACCGAATCAGGGCGATGAACTCGAATGGGCACTTCTGACCGACGATGGTATGAGTGATCCGACGGAGCGTCGGATTGTTAGCTTCATTCAGGAGAAGGAGCAAGTCCCATTGCAGCAACTCAGTCGACGTTTCCCTGAGGAAGCGGAGGTTATTAAATCCCTGTTACGCCGGGGTGTACTTCAGGAAAGTCAAGTTATCAAAGACAAACTTGGCAAAAAGACCATGAAATCCGTTGATCTGGCTATTGGCATAGACGAGGCATCAACGGCGCTGGAGCAATTTTCTGCCAAAGCGCAACGTCAGCGGGAGGTACTTGCTTTTTTGCTGGAACGTAGCGAGTTTCTGCCTTTGTCGCTGAAGGAAGTCATGACCTCACTGAGTGTCTCGGCTGCAACGGTTAAGGCGCTGGAAGATAAGGGCTATGTGTTGCTGGAGGATGTCGAAGTGTTCCGCGACCCCTACCGGGGCAGACACTTCAAGCCTACAGAGCCACTCCCTCTCACAGCAGAGCAGCAGTCGGTATATGAACGCATTATTCGCCAGCTGGACACGCGTGAGCAAGGAGCTTATTTGTTGCATGGAGTCACAGGGAGCGGTAAGACGGAAATCTATCTACAGACGATTCAGCGTTGTATCGAGCAGAATCGGCAGGCCATTGTGCTGGTACCTGAAATATCGTTAACCCCACAAATGGTTGAGCGTTTTAAAGGCCGGTTTGGCGATCAGGTAGCAGTGATGCACAGTAGGTTGTCCGGGGGGGAACGGTACGATGAGTGGCGCAAAATACGCGAAGGCCGTGTGAAAGTGGCGATTGGCGCTCGCTCGGCAGTATTTGCGCCTTTTCGTGAGTTAGGTCTTATTATTATGGATGAGGAGCACGAAACGTCCTATAAGCAGGAAGAGACACCTAAATATCATGCGCGTGATGTCGCCATTCGCAGAGCCTATCAGCATGGGGCTGTTGTTATTCTCGGCTCGGCTACACCGTCGCTGGAAAGCTATTATGCGGCTCGCTCACAAAGCAACGACGAGTTTGCGCCGTTGCTGCTTGAAATGCCAACTCGCGCATTGGGGAACACGTTACCCGAAGTACATATCATGGATATGCGTGAGGAACTGCGTGCTGGCAACCGCTCTATGTTCAGCCGTGCGTTGCATAATGGAATTGCAGAGCGGTTAGAGCGTAAGGAGCAGACGGTACTCCTGTTGAATCGGCGTGGGCACTCCACGTTCGTCATGTGCCGTAGCTGTGGCTATGTCGCGGGTTGTCCGCATTGTGATATTTCGCTTACGTATCATCAGCGGTCGAACAATTTACGTTGCCATTACTGTGGCTATTCCGAGCCCGTGCCTCAGACTTGCCCTGAGTGCGGTAGTGAGCATATTCGCTATTTCGGTACAGGTACCCAGCGAGTGGAAGAAGAGCTGGCGAAGCTATTCCCCGGTATACGTGTTGTTCGAATGGATGTTGATACAACAACAGAAAAAAATGCCCACGAAAAGCTCCTCAAGCAATTTCGTGATAAAAAAGCGGACGTGCTGCTCGGTACTCAAATGGTTGCCAAAGGCCTGGACTTTCCCGATGTGACACTGGTTGGTGTCATTACTGCGGATTCGGCTCTCAATTTACCGGATTTTCGGGCCGCGGAAAAGACTTTTCAACTGTTAACACAAGTAGCTGGACGTGCTGGGAGACATCAATTGCCAGGGGAAGTATTTGTACAATCCTATACTCCAGAGCATTATTCGGTGATTCACGCAAGTCGCCATGATTATGCTTCTTTTGTGAGGGAAGAATTGAAACACCGCCGCAATTTGCACTATCCACCATATTGTCGTCTTATTTTGGTGACCTTTTCTCATGAACAACTCCCGGTGCTGGTCCGGCTGGCTGAGAATTATTCAGCAACACTACAGGGACGAGCCAGACAACGGGGATGGTTCGGGAATATGGATCGTCTTACATCGGATGTACTCGACATTTTGGGACCAGTAGCTTCACCCATTTCGAGAATCAAGAATAGATACCGATTTCAATGTATGATAAAATGGCGTGGAAATATCGATGCGATTAGTTTGGCTCAGCAAGTAGCTGATGAAATGGCCGAATCAGCACAGGCACAAAAGTTGCTGATTAGTCTGGATGTTGATCCGCAAATGCTTATGTAGAGTGTTGCCACAAAAGTTATTAGCACAATTAATGCGGACAAGCCGTCCGTACATAGGATAATGTAGCAGTCGCGTTTGTGATGAATACAGTTAGGCCTAAATGAAGCATAAAGAGGAAGGTGTTCTGTTGTCATGTCAATTAGAATTATAGTGTTGGAGCCGGATGACGTATTGCACAAAGTAGCAAAGGAAGTCACTAAAATTACGCCTAACGTGCAAAAGCTGCTCGACGATATGGCAGATACGATGTATGAAGCGGAGGGAGTAGGTCTTGCTGCTCCGCAAGTAGGTATTTTGAAGCGTCTCATCGTTGTAGATGCTGGAGATGAGCATGGTTTGATTAAAATGATTAATCCAGAGATCGTGGCCGAAGAAGGGGAGGAATTGGGTCCTGAAGGCTGCCTGAGTATACCAGGGTTGAACGGGGATGTGCGTCGTGCCGAGAAGGTTACAGTCAAGGGACTGGACCGCGAGGGTAAAACCATTACCGTTACAGCGACAGGGTTGCTTTCTCGTGCTTTTCAGCATGAAATTGACCATTTAAATGGAATTTTGTTTACGGATATTGCAGAAAAAGTATATGAGGTTGCGCTGGAACAGCCAGGACCGAACCGTCAGATAGGAGAGTGAGGTTCGATGAGTCAAGACATTCGTATTATCTTTATGGGTACGCCTGAGTTTGCAGTGCCATCGCTGAACATGTTACTGGATAACGGTTATAACGTGGTTGGTGTGATTACACAGCCTGATAAGCCACAGGGACGAAAAAAAATATTGACGCCTACACCAGTCAAGGAAGCGGCAGAAAAACGAGGATTACCTGTACTGCAACCGACCCGCCTGCGTCAGCCAGAAGCGGTGGCTCAGGTGGCAGAGCTGCGTCCTGATCTGATCGTAACCGCAGCCTATGGGCAAATTTTGCCTAAGTCCGTACTAGACCTGCCTCGGTTCGGCTGTCTGAATGTGCATGGTTCGTTACTTCCCCGTTATCGGGGAGGTGCACCGATCCAGCGTGCGATTATTAATGGTGAAACTGTGACGGGTGTGACGCTGATGTATATGGCGGAAGGACTGGACACTGGCGATATGATATCGCGAGTTGAGGTTGCTATAGAGCCGGAGGATACCTCTGGTACGATTTTTGAGAAGCTAAGCGTAGCTGGAGCAAAGCTTTTGCAGGACGAGCTGCCTAAGTTGCTGGCAGGCCAATCAGACCGTACGCCGCAAAACGAGGACGAGGCAACTTATGCCCCGAACCTGAACCGCGAGGATGAGCGTATTTCGTGGAGTGCCAATGCTCAGCAGATATACAACCGGATTCGCGGCCTGGTTCCTTTTTCCGGTGCGTTTACGCTTTGGGAGGAAAATGTTTTTAAAATTTGGGCTGCTGAGCAGCCTTTCATAAACAGTGAAGTGAGTGGCTCAAATGTTCCAGCACCCGGAACGGTTCTTCAATTGACTGCTCGTGGCATTGAGGTGCAGACAGGCGAAGGAACTCTTTGGCTGACTCAGGTTCAACCGGCTGGCAAAAAGGTTATGGATGCCGGAACCTTTGCGCGCGGCGGACAGATGAAGCCAGGCACGGTGCTCGGATGAGCGGGAGTCACTCCCGCCAGGGAGGCCAAGGCAAGGGAGTGGGTGCCAGATCCGGCAAGACTCGCAATCAGACGGCGCGGGAAGTTGCACTTGATGTGTTGACCGGTGTGGAGCAAGAGGGTGCATATAGCAATCTTGAGCTAAATCGTCGGCTTCAGCAGGCAGGTTTATCTGCAAGTGACGCTGGTTTGGCGACGGAACTTGTATACGGTACAATCGCACGCCGAAATACACTAGATTATTTCCTGAATAAATTTGTTCAAAAAGGAACGGCCAAGCTTCAGGCTTGGGTACGTTCGTTGCTGCGGATGAGTGTGTATCAGGTGGTTTATCTGGATCGAGTTCCAGATCATGCAGTCGTTAGTGAAGCGGTGACCATTGCTAAGCGTCGTGGGCATCAGGGGATTTCCGGTATGGTCAACGGCGTGCTCCGCAGCATGTTGCGTGAGCCGGACAAGCTGCGTATTCCTGACGATTTGTCACCAGAGGAACGGATTTCATTAGAACATTCCCATCCACAGTGGCTGGTTAAGCGCTGGATTAAGCAATACGGTGCAGATACTGCTGAGGCTATCTGTCAGGCTAATAATGAGCCCCCTGCGGTCAGCGTACGGGTGAATACGACAATGACCAGCCGTGATCAGCTGCTGGACGAGATGCGCTCAAAAGGGCTTGATGCCGTTCCTTCCGCAGTTAGTCCCTATGGGATTGTTGTTCGTAGCGGTGGAAATATGGCGCTTACCTCGTGGTATACGGACGGCTTGCTGTCCGTACAGGATGAAAGCTCCATGCTCGTTGCCGAAGCAGTCGCTCCTGAGCCTGGCATGCTGGTACTGGATTGCTGTGCCGCTCCAGGTGGAAAAACAGCTCATATGGCCGAGCTGATGAAGGATCAAGGCCGGATAGTTGCGAATGATCTGCATGCCCATAAGCATCAATTAATCCGTGAACAGGCTAATCGACTTGGCCTGGATGCTGTGGAAACAGTCACTGGTGATGCGCTAGAACTGAAAGAACGCTATGCTCCAGCTTCTTTTGACCGTATTTTACTGGATGCGCCATGCTCTGGCTTTGGAGTAATTCGTCGTAAACCGGACCTGCGTTGGAGCAAAACTGCGCAGGATGTTCGCGACATTACACAGCTTCAGCATGAGTTGCTGGATAGTGTGGCGGGATTGTTGAAGCCAGGTGGTATTCTGGTGTATAGCACATGCACGATTGAACCGGACGAAAATGAAGGACAATTGACTCAGTTTTTAAGCGAACATCCAGAGTATGAATTGGCAGAGGGTCATTCCTTCCCGGACGTGAGCCACGAAAAGGATAGTATTCAGGGAGGCTCGGTACAGCTGTTACCGCAGCATTTTCACAGCGACGGGTTTTATATCGCGCGCCTGCGTCGGGTGAAATAGCGCGGAAGAGAATTCCAGGCAGCTGCCCACCAGTATTTCCACATTCCGCCGGAACATTTCCGGCGGTTTTTTGCATGAAGATGAAAAATTTTTACCCCTCCAGGGATTTGTGCTAAAATAGGAAGAATGAAAAATACGATCTACGATCAAACAGAACTTAATGAAGAAGGAACGGGTGCAAACATTGATGAAACCTTTTATATATGATTTAACTCTGGAGGAGCTTCAGGACTGGGCCAAGAACAATGGCGAGCCTGCTTTTCGTGGCGGACAAATTTTTGACTGGCTGTATGTGAAGCGGGTCAATGATTTCAGCGAGATGACGAATTTGTCCAAGGCGCTGAGAGAGAAGCTTGAGGAGCAATTTAGTTTTGTGACGCTTAGTGAAATTACAAAGTTGGAATCAAAGGACGGTACAGTAAAATTCCTGTTCGGTTTGCACGATGATCATGCCATTGAAACGGTCATTATGAGACACAATTACGGAAACAGTATTTGTGTAACGACGCAAGTGGGATGCCGGATTGGTTGCACTTTCTGCGCATCGACGCTCGGAGGCCTCAAACGGAACCTGACAGCTGGTGAAATTACTGCACAGGTAGTACAGGCTCAGAAAATTTTGGATAAAACGAATGAACGAGTGAGCAGCATCGTGATTATGGGCTCAGGCGAGCCTTTTGAAAACTATGAAGCGACCATGACGTTTTTACGTACAATGGTTCATGAAAAAGGTCTGAACATTGGTCAACGTCATATCACAGTGTCGACCAGCGGTATTGTACCGAATATTTATAAATTTGCCGACGAGGATACCCAGATTAATCTGGCAATATCCATTCATGCGCCTAATGATGCGCTTCGTTCGAAGCTGATGCCTGTAAATCGGCGTTATCCCTTTAAAGATGTTATGGATTCTCTACGTTACTATCTTGCTAAGACGGGGCGGAGAATTTCGTTTGAATATGCCCTGATTGGCGGGGTAAACGATCAGGCAGAACATGCTGAAGAGCTAGCGGATGTGTTAAAGGACATGCTGTGTCACGTCAATTTGATTCCAGTCAATCATGTGCCTGAGCGCAAGTATGTGCGCACATCACGCAGCGATATTTTTAATTTCCAACGTATTCTTGCCGAAAAAGGCGTCAATGTGACGATCCGGCGTGAACAGGGTCACGATATTGCCGCTGCTTGCGGTCAGTTGCGTGCAAAGCATATGGAGTTGGGGTGAAACCATTTGATCAAAACAGTTCATGTCAGCCATGTCGGACGTGTACGTTCGGTGAATGAGGATTCTGCCTGGATCAGGCACTTGGAGCAAGGCTATATTCTTGGGATTGTTGCCGATGGTATGGGGGGGCATTTGGCCGGTGATACGGCCAGCCGCCTTGCGGTAGAGACACTTGCCGCTGATTTGGCGACGCTGGAGAGCGGATTATCCGCACATTCTTTGACGGCGGCGCTCAGCGACGCTATTTTGCATGCCAATGAAGTCATCTTCCAGACGGCTGCACGCGATGACAAGTATCATAATATGGGAACGACAGTTGTTGCGGTTTTACTAAACGATGCATCCGGAATTATCGGACATATCGGTGATAGTCGCGCCTATGTCATATCTAAAGGAGCGGTACGTCAGCTTACAGAAGACCATACTTTGGTTAATGAGCTGTTCAAAAACGGTCAGATCAGTAAGGAAGAACGGGAGAACCATCCTCGTCGCAATGTACTGACACGGGCGCTGGGCACTGATTCCGAGGTGAAAGTGGATATTGACTCCATTGCGCTGGAAAAAGGCGATGTACTGTTACTGTGTAGCGACGGATTAAGCAATCTGGTAACGGAAGAACAAATCAGTAAAGTAGTAGGTGCCGCAGAGAATCCTCTGGAGGAGCGTGCGGATCGTCTGCTACATTTGGCGCTGCTTGCCGGAGGAGACGATAACATTACTGTGGCTTTGTTTGAATTGCCCGACGACACGGTTTCATTGAGTGAAAAGGGGTGTGACGCATGATCGGGCACCTGCTAGGGGGAAGATACGAAATTATTGAGCGTATCGGTGGCGGCGGTATGGCGCTGGTGTATAAGGCTCAAGACATTTTGCTGAATCGCAATGTCGCAGTTAAAGTGTTGCGTCAGCAATTTGTTCATGATGAGGAATTTATTCGCCGGTTTCGGCGTGAGGCGCAGTCTGCGGCCTCGCTTTCGCATTCGAATGTGGTCAGTATTTATGATGTCGGCCAAGAGGATGAAATCCATTATATTGTAATGGAGTGCATCGAAGGTAAAAATTTGAATGAGATTATTAAAGAACGTGCGCCATTGCAAGTGGATGAAGCAGTACGGATTGCTTCCCAGATTTGTGATGCGCTGGAGCATGCCCACCAAAATCAGATCATTCACCGAGACATTAAGCCTCATAATATATTAATTGGACGTAATGGACGGGTTAAGGTAACCGATTTTGGGATTGCTAGAGCTGTTACGTCAACGACCATTACCCAGACGGGTTCTGTTGTGGGTTCTGTTCATTATTTTTCACCTGAGCATGCAAAGGGTGTCGTCACCGGCGAAAAATCGGACTTATATTCTTTAGGTATTGTCTTATATCAAATGCTGACGGCGCAGCTCCCTTTCCTGGGAGAAAGTCCAATTAGTGTAGCGCTCAAGCATTTGCAAGAGGAATTTGAGGAACCGCGTAAAATTAATCCGTTGATTCCGCAAAGTGTGGAAAATGTCATTCTAAAATCCATGCGCAAAAATCCAGAAGAACGTTATCAATCGGCAGACGAAATGCTAAAAGATTTGGAAACCTGTTTGCTGCCGGGACGGCGTAATGAATCCAAGCTGGAGTTTACACATTTGGATGATGAGGATCAAACACGGGTTATTCCGGCTATTAAGCCTCAACAATTAGGGATGTCTTCTAACGGGGATGATGTACCTGCTCAACCGCGTGAGTCTGAACAGCTTCCGAGCAAGCAATCGTCCAAGAAAAATAGAAAAAAAGCGATTTTGTGGGTAACACTAGTGTTGGTGTTACTTCTGTGCATGGGCGGAGTGGTGTACTATGTGCAAAGTGTACTGGTCGTGCCTGAGGTAAAAGTACCAGGTGTATTGACACAAACAGAAGACCAAGCGAAGGTTAATCTCAGTAAAGCGGGGCTACTCATTGAGGAGCCAATCCAGCATGAATACAAAGAAGGAATCGCGCCTGGAGTTGTATTTTATCAAAGCTATCCTGCAGATTCTTTAGTCAAGGAAGGAACCAAGATTAGTCTGAAAGTCGGGATTGCCAAGCCGCTCACCCCGATGCCGGATGTCAAAGGCCAAAGCTACGAAAATGCTGTTAAGCTGCTGACCGCCCAGCAAATTAAGGAGACGCAGATTCAGCAAAATGAGCAGTTCAGTGATCAGGCTGCAGGGACCGTCCTTAGTCAGACACCCGCTGCAAATGAGCCATTTGATAAGGATTCAGTCCAGGTTGTGCTAACAGTCAGCAAGGGCGCTGACACTGTGAAAATGCCAAGCCTGGTCGGGAAGACGCAGAACCAAGCGGAAAACGAGGTCAAAAAGGCTGGGCTGAAGGTTGGCTCGATTAAAGAAGAATTTAGCTATGAGCAGGAAAAAGGAAGAGTAACCAAACAATGGCCATCAGAGGCAGGCAGTGAGCTGCCGCCAAATACGGAAATTACGATTTATGTAAGTACTGGTTACCCGCCAGAAGCGATTACGCTACCATTTAATGTGCCTGTTGCGCCCAAGGAAGAGGGTAAAAACAGCAAAATTCGTATTACTTATACGGATGCGCGTGGAGAAAATCAGGAATGGGGAAGCCGCACGATTAATACGACACAGGTGTTCACTATTAACCTGCTAATGGCTCCGAACAAAGACAGTGTTGTCTCAGTATTTAGAGATGGTGACTTTATTGATACGTATCCCGTCTCATATATTGATGCGAAAAATGGCACGGTGACAATGCCTCAAATTGCTCCGCCTGCCGGAACTTCACCAACGGATACACCTGATGGTACTTCCTCGCAGAATGGAAGTGGAAACGGCGAGGAAGGTGATAGCGGGGGAGCTTCTAATGATAGTGGTAATAGTGGAGGAGACTTGAACAATCAGGAGGGCACGGGAAGTAATGGTGACCCTTCCGCCTTTGTTCCTGGAACGAATTCCACGGGGGGGACGCGCAGTGAGTTGGCGGTTAGTTATAAAAACAACCCAGGCCACGCTTCCCACAAAAAGAAGGAAAAAGTGATTGAGGCTGTTCAGCATCAGTAAACTTGCAATAGGAAGATGCTTAACCTGCTATACGCAATGAAACTTGAACATTATGAAGGAGGACATCTTACACATGCCTGAAGGTCTGATCGTCAAGGCGCTTAGCGGATATTATTATGTCTCCAGCCTGGATCAGGATGGGCGTCCGGTATCCGGCGAAGCTACGGTACAATGCAGAGCACGCGGCATTTTTAAGAAAAAAGAGATTACGCCTCTTGTCGGTGATCGGGTCGTTTACGAACTGACTGAAAACGGGGAAGGTATGGTCAAGGAGATTAGAAAGCGTACGACGGAGCTAATTCGTCCTCCAGTAGCTAATACCACGCTTGCCGTGCTGCTGTTTTCCTTGCGTGAGCCGGATTTAAACCTGCCTTTGCTGGATAAATTTTTAGTCCACATTGAGCACGCCGGGCTGGATACGATTATCTGTCTGACTAAGCGCGATTTGTATGAGGGCAGCCCTTCAGAGGATGACACCGTGCTGGCCGTTCAGGAAATATACCAGAAGATCGGTTATGAGGTGCTGGTAACCAGTGCCCATACCGGAGAAGGGACGGCTGAGCTTAAGAAGCTATTGGCTGGTCAAATCAGCGTGTTTTCCGGGCAATCAGGTGTAGGAAAGTCTTCCATGCTTAATGCTCTAGAGCCTGGGTTAACGCTGGAGACGAGCGCCATAAGCAATAAGCTGGGCCGAGGAAAACATACGACTCGTCATGTGGAGCTGATTCCTCTAGACAACGGAGGATTTGTAGCAGATACACCGGGGTTTAGCCAGCTGGATTTTCTGGAGCTGGGTGTGGATGAGCTATCTCCCTGTTTTCGTGAATTCCAGCAGTATGCGGAAGGATGTAAATTTCGGGGTTGTACCCATATTCACGAGCCTGGTTGTAAAGTAAGAGAGGCCCTGGAAGAAGGACATATTTCACAGGGACGGTATGATAGCTATTTGCAGTTCTATCAGGAATTAAAAGAAAAAAAGCGGAGGTACTGAGTATATGTTAAAAATAGCACCGTCGATTTTATCCGCTGATTTTGCTCGCTTGGGCAGTGAAGTTGCGGAAGCTGAGGCAGGAGGGGCAGACTGGATTCATGTGGACGTAATGGATGGACATTTTGTATCTAATATTACACTGGGCCCACCTATCGTTCAGGCTATTCGTCCGCACACGACTCTTCCCTTGGATGTTCATCTGATGATTGAGCATCCTGAACGCTATATTGGCGATTTCGTAAAAGCAGGAGCCGATATCATCACTGTTCATGCTGAGGCCTGTGTTCATTTGCATGGTGTCCTTCACTTGATCAAGCAGCAAGGCGCTCTGGCTGGAGTGGCTCTCAATCCAGGTACTTCACCATATGCGATCAAGGAAGTGCTGCCAAATGTGGATATGATTCTGGTAATGACGGTCAATCCTGGCTTTGGAGGTCAGTCCTTCATTCCAGAGACGTTAAATAAAATCAGACAAATCCGTGCTTGGTTGAACGAATTGGGTCGTCCAGACGTACATATCGAGGTAGACGGAGGTATTGCGGAGGAGACGGCACCAGCCGTATTTGAAGCGGGGGCTGACGTGCTGGTGGCTGGTAGTGCGGTATTCGGCAGAGCAGACCGCGCAGCGGCTATTGCTGCGATTCGGGACAGTGCAGCACGTTTGTCCAAGTGAAGCTGACCGAAGCATTGTGGATGACTGTAGCGAGCATGGCGACGGGGTTGACCCTTAGCTGCTTCTCGCTAGTGAAGGCTCCTTGGAATGCCGTTCTTTCACTTTTGGCTGTTCTAATTGTCCTGTTTTATTTTCGAAAAAATGAACGGCGTGGTTTACGAATAGGTTTTGTGGTGTGCAGCGTACTTTATTATATCCTGTTTATTTTCATACTCTCAGCATATCTCTATGTTCGCGGACTTGTCTGATGGTATAGCCTGGGATGGTTGTGCATAAATATGGTTACATGAGCGGGATTCTCATGTAGCCTTTTTTTGTGGGGCAACAACCCTTGATAGGTTGCATAAACTACAGAGAACGGATGCAGGAGGATGATGGGGAGGGTGAGGCATGAAGTTTTACACAATCAAGCTGCCAAAATTTCTGGGTGGATTCGTTAAAGCCATTTTGAATACATTCCAGAAAAACTGAATTCAACGTAATGTAAACACAGGATGTAGGATGAAAGCTAGAGGTACACAGGGCACGCTTCCCGGGCATAACAGAAGGTAGCTCGGTAGTAAAAGATTGGAACGCACGGGAAGGTGCCTGACATTTTGTGTTCCTGAACCAGATGGATATTACTTTTCGAATAACCAAAAAAGCACCCGTTTAAAACGAGGTGCCTTTTGTTTATAACGATATTTTTTTACGACTACACGCGAGTCACTTTACCGGCTTTCAATGCACGAGTGCTGACATAAACGCGTTTCGGTTTACCGTTAACGAGAATGCGAACTTTTTGTACGTTGACGCCCCAAGTACGGCGATTACGGTTGTTAGCGTGAGATACGTGGTTACCGCTGCCAGGCTTTTTGCCTGTTACAGAACATTTACGAGACATGATTCCACCTCCTATTCTGAAAATAACCAAATTCCATATGGAACGGGTCTCTCTTCAGGCCGACTGGGTCAGCCGGACTTTGTAAGTCACTAACCTGAACAAAACAATACTTAAATATAATATCATAGTCAAAAAAGCTCCGTCAACTGATTCAAAAACTTTATTTATTTCTCTTTCGCATTATAGTACAATATGGGATAGTTATTGCTGCGATTATTTTGTATTTAAATGGAATGCGAATTCTTATTCCAGTCATGCCGGCGGTTCAGAGGCGGGACTATAGTTATCATTCCAGCCGATGATTTATGTTGGGTAGTTGACTGGTTTTTCATTTTATATGACCTGTAGAAGAGCGACCAGACGTGAGTACAAGAGCTTATGAAAGTGTGACATTCGTATTCGTCGTCTGGCTTTAGTATAATTTAATTGAACCTGTAGGCACAGCTGGATAAGGTGTGGTGAAGGTTGATAGTAAAACAAGTGTATTAAGCTAGGAAGGGGAATTCTCTTGAGTAATCGTTCTTTGAATGGAACAGATTTTACCGCAATGGTTTTAGCCGGGGCGGAACAATTACAGCATCATGCGGAACATGTCAATTCACTAAATGTATTCCCGGTGCCAGACGGTGATACGGGAACTAACATGAATTTGACGATGAGCGCGGGCGTAACGGAATTAAAGAGGGGGGATTCTTCCTCCATCGGTGTCATGTCCGGCATATTATCCAAAGGTTTGCTGATGGGAGCCCGCGGCAATTCAGGGGTTATCCTGTCTCAGTTGTTTCGTGGCTTCAGCCGTTACGCTGCCCCATACGAGGAATTGAATACCCTTCAGTTCGCATCGGCATTGCAGAGCGGGGTGGATGCGGCCTACAAGGCGGTGGTTAAGCCGGTGGAGGGTACAATTCTTACCGTGGCGAAGGAAGCGGCCAAGCATGCTGTATTTTTCTCGCGCCGGACGAACGACATCACGGAATTGATGGAAGAAGTGCTTGCCAAAGCGAAGGAAACGCTTGCCATGACGCAGGACATGCTCCCTGTACTGAAGCAAGTAGGAGTTGTAGATTCGGGTGGGCAAGGCCTTGTGTATATTTATGAAGGCTTTATGCAACATCTTGGAAGCGGCTTGGTGACGTCTCCAACTGCAAAAAGTGATAATGTACGCCCGGTTTTTGCTCCTCACGTATCGGAGAGACCTACTGCTACTGCAGTTGTTCCTTCCCCAGATGCGCCGATTTCTGCGCAAGCGAAGCTCGAAACGGATAATATTGAATTTTTGTATGATATGGAGTTTTTTATTAATCGACAATTGGGCGAAGCGCAAGGTACCGATTTTGATGAAGAAGCCTTCCGAAAAGCGTTATCCGTAGATGGTGATTCTATTATCGTAATTTCAGACGATGATGTCATCAAGGTTCACGTGCATTCTAAGGCTCCTGGTGAAGTGCTGAATTTGGCACTGCGTTACGGAGAAATTACACAGATTCGTATTTTAAATATGCGCGAGCAGCATCGTGATTTGTTGTCTGCGGGTATGGATGTTGCTCCTGAGCCTGAGTGGTTTGCTGAAATACCAACAGAGCCTGCACGTGAGGAAGAGCCGTCTGAGCCCCCCGCTCATGAACTGGCATCCTTTGGTTTTATAGCTGTGGCTTCCGGTGAAGGAATTGCTGATATTTTCAGAAGTTTAGGCGTCGATGTTGTCCTTTCTGGCGGCCAGACAATGAATCCAAGCACAGAGGACTTCGTTAATGCGGCGCGCTCGATTGCGGCTCAACATATTTTTATTCTTCCGAATAATTCCAATATTATTTTGGCGGCAGAACAAGCGCGTGAACTGCTAGAGATGGAACGTATGGTGTCGGTTATTCCGAGCAAAACAATTCCTCAGGGCATTGCGGCAGCATTTTCCTTCCAGGAGGAAGAGGCTTTTGAGGTAAATCAGGACAATATGCGTGACGCAGTCACCCGGGTGAAGTCTGGCCAAGTGACCTACGCGGTACGGGATACGACGCTTGATGACCTGCATATTACAGCCGGGCACTACATCGGTATTCAGGATTCCAAAATTGTAGCGACCGAGGAACACTTAATGGCAACGTCCCGTCTTTTGCTAGCGAAAATGCTGGTGAATGGCGATGAAATTGTTACGATTCTCACAGGTTCAGACGCAAATCAAGAAGACACAGATCAGCTTGTTGCATGGCTTGAAGAAAATTATGCGGATGCTGAAGTGGAAGTTCATGAAGGTGGTCAGCCGATTTATCCTTATTTGTTCTCAGTGGAAACCTGATGTGCTTTAGCACGCCCATGGAAGTCCACAACAAAAGGAGGTCTGACTGATGAGCAGTACCATCATTTTGACGGATAGCACGGCTGATATTCCACAAGAATTAGCAGACCGTCTCGGTATAGTTGTTGTACCCTTGACAGTGATGTTCGGCAGCACAGCTTACCTGGACGGCATTGAGATGTCAGCGTCGCAGTTTTACAGCGAACTAGTACGGGCTGATGAGCTGCCTACGACGTCACAGCCTTCACCAGCCCGTTTTTTGGAGACATACACGACGCTGTTAGAGCAATACCCCGAGAGCCAGGTTATCTCTATCCATTTATCCTCGGGTGTGAGCGGAACGTATCAGTCTGCTCTGCTGGGCAAATCCATGCTGGAGAAGCATGAACATAGAGTGACTGTGGTGGATTCCAAATCAGCTTCATACGGATACGGCATGCTAGTGGTTTATGCGGCAGAGCTGGCGGCTGCCGGGCACTCCCCGGCTGATATTGTTCGGGCTGTGGAACGTCGTGGGGAGCGCCGTTGTTTATATTTCCTGGTGGATACCCTGGAATACTTACAAAAAGGCGGACGTATTGGCAAGGCAGCGGCAATGGTTGGTACGTTGCTTAACATTAAGCCGATTCTTTCGATTGACAAAGAAGGTATTATTTATTCGGTTGATAAGGCGAGAGGGCATAAAAAAGCGACAGCACGAATTATTGAACTACTGGAGCGGGATTTAAAAGGCCAAAAAATTAATATTGCTGTGGGTCATACGGCAGATCGCTCAGCGGCAGAAGCGTTCGTGGCTCAGCTGGCAGAGCATTTTGAGCTGGGGGATCGAATATATACTGAACTTGGCGCTGTGATTGGGACCCATGTAGGGCCAGGAACGATTGGTATTTTTGTATGGCCGGCCGGAGATGAGAGGTAATATGCTGCAATTGGATCAAATACCTTTAAAACAAATACATGGCGTGAGTGCTCTCAAAGAGGGAGAGCTTCACGCTTTTGGCATTTCTAACATACAGGACATGCTGGAATATTATCCGTTTCGGTATGAAGATTACCGACTGCGCTCGCTAAGCGAAGTGAAGGACGGAGATAAGATTACGGTACAAGCCAAAATTATGGGCATTCCGGTGCTTCAGCGTTACGGGCGCAAATCAAGGTTGACTTGTAAATTGATGGCCGAGGATTGGATGTTTACCGCGACATGGTTTAATCGGCATTTCATGAAGGAGCAGCTAACCTCTGGTCGTGAAATTGTGGTGACTGGTAAATGGGACCTCAAACGTATGCAGATGACTGTTGCAGATTCTGAGTTTCCTGATAAAGGAGTAGCCCGCTCGGGGACGCTTCAACCGGTGTACTCTATAGGCGGCAAGATTACGCAAAGCTGGATGCGAAAAACGATGAATCAGACGCTCCAGCAGTTTGGCGAAATGATCCCCGAAATATTGCCTGAGTTGCTTGTACGCAAATATAGTATGATGCCGCGCAAGCAGGCTATCGCGGGTATACACCAGCCTCAGGACAACCGCGAGGGGCAAGAGGCTCGTCGGCGGATGGTGTATGAGGAGCTATTTTTATTTCAGCTGAAAATGCAGGCATTCCGGGCGCTAAATCGTGGTCGAGCGGACGGAGTGGTACATACGGTGGATAACGCCACGATTCGTGAATTTGTAAGGGCTTTGCCTTTTGAATTAACGGATGCACAGAAGAAGGTAGAGCTTGAAATACTGCACGATCTACGCTCACCTTATTGTATGAACCGTCTGCTTCAGGGAGATGTTGGGTCAGGTAAAACAGTTGTTGCTGCCATCGGTTTATTTGCCACAGTACGTTCTGGTTTTCAGGGAGCGCTGATGGTGCCAACCGAAATATTGGCCGAGCAGCATATGCGGTCGCTTCACAAGCTGTTTGAGCCCTTTGGAATCAGTGTGGGCCTACTGACTGGGAGTACAACCGGGAAGAAGCGTAAGGAGCTGCTAGCTGCTCTCCAAATGGGTCTGCTGGACATTGTAGTAGGCACCCATGCTCTCATTCAGGAAGATGTATATTTTCGCCAGCTTGGGCTTGTTGTAACGGATGAGCAGCATAGATTCGGAGTGAACCAGCGTAGTGTACTGCGTCGCAAAGGCTATAATCCCGATGTGCTGACGATGACGGCCACACCGATCCCTCGTACGCTGGCCATTACTGCGTTTGGCGATATGGATGTTTCTACGTTGTCAGAGCGGCCGAAGGGGCGTATTCCAATTTCCACCTATTGGGTGAAGCACGAACTGATGGATCGGGTACTTGGTTTTATTTCCCGCGAGGTAGATCAGGGACGGCAGGCTTATCTGATTTGCCCGTTGATTGAAGAGTCGGAGAAGCTGGACGTACAGAATGCCATTGATTTGCATATTCAAATGCAACAGGCTTTTCCACATTACCGCGTTGGGCTATTACATGGACGAATGACTCCCGCAGAAAAGGAAGAAGTTATGCGTTCTTTCTATGCGAATGAGGTTCAGTTGCTCGTTTCAACGACGGTTGTGGAGGTGGGGGTAGACGTCCCCAATGCGACGCTAATGATCATTATGGATGCGGATCGTTTTGGGCTGTCCCAGTTACATCAATTACGTGGACGTGTCGGACGGGGAGCCCATGCCTCGTATTGTGTACTGATCGCTGATCCTAAGTCGGAGGTTGGTCAGGAGCGGATGAAGGTTATGACCGATACGGACGATGGTTTTGAGGTGGCTAGACGCGATCTGGATTTGAGAGGGCCGGGTGACTTTTTTGGCACCAAGCAGAGTGGGCTACCCGAGTTTCGTTTAGCAGATATGGTAGCGGATTTTGAGGTGCTGGAAAAGGCGCGTGAGGATGCAACTGATCTGATCAAGGATGCGTCCTTTTGGACATCTCCGCAGTATGAAGCACTGCGCAGTTATTTGCAAAAAGAGCAGATTTTCCAGGGGGATCTCATCGACTAATCCACCATGAATCATGAGGTTGTTCTAAACGTTTTAAACAGATAGGCACAATGGACAGGCTGGCCGTCATATATTTGGGAATGACCGAATGATATGGGAGGTGTGGCAACATTGAGCTATCAGCAATATGGAATCAGTCCGCAACTGGTGGAGCGGATTAAGTTGAAAATGAAAAATCGTGCGCTCAAGGATCGGGTTAAGCAGCAGATCGAAGGTGTGACTAAAGCGGACCTGCAAAATAAAGCTAAGGTGCGTCATCTTGTGAAGACCACTTCTGCTATTTTAAACGAGCGTTTGACGGCTGCGCAGGAGGAGCAATTGACCGCCTTCGTATTGGCACAAAAAATTGATCCGTCCAATACATTCCATCTAATCAAGCTGTGGGGAATGTTCCGTTGATTGCTATTTGAAGAGGTGCTTCGAAGCGCTCTCCATGTTTTTTTGTGAAGCACAGATAAAAAAAAGGATTGCCTGATATCAGGCGATCCTTTTTGGTTTGTTTTAGTTAGTTCATTCCCCGGGCAATAGCTAGTGTGAGCTTATCATGAGATTTTTTATTTGTAATGACCGCCAATTTTGATAGACCGTTCCATGGCCTGCCCGGCATCTGTTAACGACGACGCGCGCATGATGATGGACTGACCGTACCGATCCTTTAAAGTGTCCGTCACCTTTTCCAAAGCACGGGATCGCTCCTGGTCCTCAAAAAAATCCAGTTGATACAGTTGATCATCCACCAATCCGCTTAAAGTAACTCCTGCGCGCTTCACAGGCATATGATTCCAAAAAGTATAAAAGATTTTTTTAACGGTTTCATATACCTTCTGGGTATGGTTTGTAGGATCGGGTATCTTCATTTGTCGGGAGAATCCGGTTGGTGCCTCGTAGGGACTGCATATACAATGAACAGTCACAACCGAGCCCATATATCCTTTGCGGCGGGCGTCCCGACACACCTCCTCTGTTAGTTCAAGCAGGATGGTTTCCACTTCCGCAGGCTGGAGATAGTCTCGAGGAAGAGTCATCATATGACCGATGGATTTGGGAGGTGTATTAAATGTTTCCGGCTTGACCGGGCTGTGATCGATCCCGTTAGCAGTTCGCCATATTACCTCTGCCTGAATATCGGACTGCTTACCGAAATGAGACCGGAATTTATCCTGTAGCCGAGGTAAGGGAGTGCGTGCGATATCTCCAATGGTGTGTAGTCCAAGCTTCTCCAAATGCCGTTCCATTCGCGAACCGATGCCGAACATAAGACGTACTGGCTGAGGCCATAGCAACGCTGCAATATCGGATGTAGACAACAAGAAAATGCCACTGTCATTTTTTTTAGCCCATATATCTGTTGCGGTTTTAGCCAGCATTTTGTTGGAGCCGATACCAATTCGAATCCATACTCCTGTTTGTGCCAGTACCTTTTGCTGAATTTCACTTGCAATACTCACCGGATCCCCGAACAGGGAGAGGCTTCCGCTCATATCCAGAAACTGTTCATCAATGCTGAAAACCTCAACCAAATCCGTATATTCATTATAAATTTCTGTTATTTTTAATGAGACATCGATATAATGCTGCATACGCGGACGTACAATGATAAGGTCAGGACATTTTTTAACCGCTTCTCCCAGACGTTCTGCTGTAGATATACCGTATTTTTTGGCCAGCGGACACGCAGCTAAAATAATGCCTGAACGAAGTGCAGGGTCACCGGCCACAACGAGTGGCTTATGTTGGTATTTGGGATCATCTGCTTTTTCGATGCTGGTATAAAAACTTTGGCAGTCCGATAAGAATATGGTTCTATTTCTGCGCTCCTTCAAAAATCCGACCTCCTCTCCTGAAATGTGTGGATTATCCTTCCAAAATATTCTTGAATGTATACTCTTATAGTAGTATTATATACAGAACAAGTGTTCTTAATACAAATGTATTTTTTGGAACGTTACAGTTTACGGAAAACCTAACATGGCGTATCATAATATCTTGAGCAAAAACAAGTGGAAATGAATGAATATTGAGGGGAGAAAACCATTTTTATGAACCCAAAACGTCGACCATCATCTCAAAAACGCAGTAGGTGGCGTATTTTTGGCAGAGTTTTGCTGATTAATATCAAGTGGTTCTCGTTTGCGGGTGTACTTGGAGTGCTATTTGCTGGAGGTCTTATATCCGGTTATGTAGCGGCACTGGTTCATGATGAACCTGTACGATCACGTCAGTTGATATATGAAAAGGTAAATGAGAACGCTCTGACCAGCTTTGTATTTTTTAATGATCAGGTAACTCCGGTTGGAAGAATGCGCATGGAGGAGGATCGACAGCTCGTTGATCTGAAGGATGTCCCTCAGTCTATTGTGGACGCCCTCATTTCAACGGAAGACAGCCAATTTTATGAGCATCGTGGTGTGGATTTAAAGGGAACAGCTCGTGCTGTTAAGCAGAAGCTTTTGAATGAAAACCGCCAAACAGGCGGCAGCACACTGACGCAGCAGGTAGCCCGAAGGGTTTTTCTCAGTCTGGATAAGACGGACAGTCGCAAGGTGAAGGAAATGCTGCTGGCACTGCGTATGGAGCGTTTTATGGGCAAGGATAAAATATTAACGGCTTACTTAAACAAAATGCCCTTTGGTAATGGTTCCGCTGGTTACAATTTATATGGAATCAAGTCTGCTTCGTTAGGGATTTTCAATGTAAGTGATCTACATAAGCTTCATATTGCTCAGGCGGCTTATTTGGCAGGTCTTCCCCAACTGCCATCTGTTTATTCCGCTTTTGATGGTAAAGGGAACTTTGATGAAGAAGGCTTCAATAAAGCGATGGAGCGCCAGCGTGTCGTGTTGGGAAGAATGCTGGCAACAGGTAAACTTACGCTATCCGAATATAACGAGGCGCTTCAATTTGATGTGAAAGCCACTCTTGCGCCACATCGCGAAAAAAGCTATAACACATTCCCTTATTTGATGCTGGAGACAGAGCGGGAAGCCGCCCAATTGTTAGCGCTCCAACAAAATCCCGATATCACAGCAGCCGAGATTTCCAAGCCTGAGCATGCCGAGCTTCTTCAAAATACGCGAGAAGAGTTGCAACGGTCCGGATATCGAATTTATACAACGATAAATAAGAAAATTTATAACAATATGCGGCAGATTGCAGCCAATCCACAAAACTTTTCTCCATACAGTAAGAAGAAGGGATTAGAGCAGATTGCAGCAATCATGATTGATCATAAAACAGGGGCTATACTCGGTATGATCGAGGGCAGGGATTTTAATACCGAGCAAATGAACTATGCAACTCAAATGACACGTCAGCCCGGTTCTGCCATGAAGCCTATTGCTGCTTATTTACCTGCTTTGGAAAAGGGCTACACTCAGCCAGCCGGTCTTATTGATGATTCACAAATCATATTGAAAGACGGGCGTAAAGGTTATCATATTCCTAAAAATTATAACAGACGGTACGAGGGGCTTATGACAGCCCGTGAAGCACTCAATCGGTCAATCAATATCCCTGCACTGAGGCTGTTCTTATATGAAGTTAAAATTCCAAACGCTTGGAATTTTGTGCGTTCTCTTGGAATTACGACGATTCAGCCGCAGGATGAACATGCTCAGACAGGGGTTCTGGGTGGACTAAGCAAAGGGGTATCCGTCGAGGAACTGACCGCAGCATATGGAACGATTCCCAATATGGGTGTATATAATGCACCTCATCTGATTAGCAAAATTACGGATGCCAACGGGAAGATCATATATGAATTTAAACCGCAGACGAAGCGTGTATATTCGCAGCAAACCGCATTTTTGATGACGGATATGCTTAAAACTGTTATATCAGATCCGAGGGGAACTGGTAAACGCCTGCAAAATGCTTTTAAAAGCTACGGTACCATTGATATCGCCGGTAAAACCGGTACAACACAAAACTTTGGTGATGTGTGGTTTATGGGGTACACACCTGACGTTACACTAGGCGTCTGGGCTGGTTACCGCCAACAGGTTAATACATTATCTCAAGAAGGCCATTCCAGAGCACAGTCAGTGTGGGCACTGATCATGAATGAGGCGGTCAAGGACCAGCCTGAACTTTTTAAGAATAAGCACTTTATACGGCCGGAAGGTGTTGTAAGAGTTACGGTTTCTAGCCTTACAGGTAAGCTGCCAGGGCGTTATTCCCGTCAATCGGGTCAACTTGTGACTGACTGGTTTAATCAAAAGTATGTGCCTACTGAAGTTGGAAGAGAACGGCTTCCGCGTTCTGCTAGACCAGTGGTCCCGTCCAAACCAGATATCAAGGAAAAAGAAGTCCCAGAGGTTGAGGTACCTGCAATAGATCAAGAGAAAATTCCACCAGAGGAAACGGATCCTGCTGTTCCTGACGCAGACACAGAGATAGAAATGCCTGATGAGAATAACGATGTGCCATCAACAGATACTTCGCAACCTTCTGTTGAAAACGAACAGGGGACTTCTTCTGAATCGGAAAGCCAGAGTGAGACTCCCAAAACCCAATCTGATGAAGTTATTTATCCAGAAATAATATCTGATCAACCCAAAAACTAAACGACAGGAACGGCTTAGTTTAAAATGCCGTTCCCGACAATGTCTACAGTGACCTGCGGATGAAAACGGACATTGGGATATTCTTTATTCCAATCTACACTTTTCCATACTGCTGGATGATGAGCGATCAACTGTCTGCCTACGCCAAAGGCATCACATCCATTTTCCTGAAGTGTACGGATAATTTGTTCCGCATCCTGGGTCATGATTTCGGAAAGTTGACGGTTTAGACGCCGTACGTTAGCTTTATCTTGAAGATGATTTCGTGCATATTCAACAATATCGACAGGCAATTTCAGGTTAAGCTCCACATCAATTTGTCCATCGCGCTGAACTTTCACTTTAAGGCTACGTTTGATATTCTGAATGTTAGCCTGATACGTAATAAAGTTTTGCACATCACCGACAGACCCTGGATGTATCCTTTTTACAAAGCGAGCTGTATTTTTCCACTTTCCAGTCATCAGGACATATAAAACACCTTGCTCATTACTTAGGCTTCCTGTGAATTTTTGTCCGTGAAATAAGGCAATTCCACGTGCTGTAATATCTTCTCCTTCTTTGGAAAGATAGGGAAGCACAAAATCTTGACCCGGATCAAGCATTGGGGGGAGCAGTGTCTCCAGTGTCATTTCCGGGAACATACACATTTCCTCAAGGCTTCTGATTTTTTTGGTTATAAATTCGCCAATTAAGAGGTTACCTATGCCTTTTTGATCTATTATTTCTCCAGCTAATCCATCTACAATAGCTACCTTGACATGGGAAGTCGGATGGTCAGGCTCACGATACAACACATCCAGATAGGGATATAGATCTTTTCGGGCCAAGCTTGTACCATACAGAATAACTCCGTATTTGAAAAAGCGGATATCCCCGGTTACTTTGGCTCGGATTTTGTCTGTACTTTGCCGAACGGAATGGCCGGTGCCTGAGTGAATTTCATTGGTGCTTTTACCTTGATTGCTTTGAGAATCGTCTACAACCTCTAGCGTTTGCAGCAACATGCCTTCAGGAGTGAGATCATAAGCCGATGCATTTGCCAATCGGGCATCCTTCAAATTGTCCTGATCCCAGCAGCCTGTTATAAAAATGAGTAGAGTTAGCATTCCAAGCGCTCTGCTCTTTTTTTTCATGTTTCAGGTCCCTCCTTTTTTTTGAAGAGATACGATAGGATCAGCAGCAGAAAAGGGAATACAATTAGGAAAATATAAGCAGAATTATTGGCTATGGAACCAATAAGCTCGAAATCTTCTCTTCGTTGAGGCAAATAGGCAATACAACATGAGGCGAGCACAACAAAGGGAACCGCCTTTTTGTGGCTCTTTTGCTTGAATAGATAGCTTATTCCGTAAGACGCCGCATAATAATAACCACTTATAGCGCCAAAGATCGAAATGAGCCAAATTGGCAGAAAAATAAAATCGACCCGATCCATCGTTCCCAGTGGAATGGATCTGAGCAAATAAATGACTGGCTCCGGCATTAATTCAAGCTGTTGGGGGCTGAATACGGTTGTACAGGTAAATACAGTAAAACAATACAATAGTACCACGATCGCGTTAGCTGCCAAAATTGACTTGAGCTTGCCTATACTTTTGCCCTCAACCATGGGAAAGACGACAAGAATGAACTCAATACCAAACATCGCTAGGAGCGTTTCTTTTGAACCGACAATAATACGGGGCCATCCCGCCTCAGTCAGAGGTAGCAGATAAAGCGGGTTGGACTGCTTTATACCATAGCTAATTAACAGCATCATGGGAAAAATCAGAAATGAAATTAAAACAAGCACTCGAG
>RCUF01000049.1_pt1 | contig 94787 bp, 93 predicted proteins | sample 2166311 | NCBI WGS metagenome assembly RCUF01 (sample SAMN09932608, study PRJNA488358) | compost metagenome | feature: garden; material: soil; isolation source: compost soil in 4-hydroxybenzonitrile-enriched culture | place: Germany: Experimental Botanical Garden Goettingen | collected 2016-01-27 | reverse complement strand
TCGGTGCCAAGCCGAAGGCTGTCATCGAAAAGGACTTCGCAGAATACCTGTAAGCCAAGAACATGATTGAAGTGGGGATCAACCGCAAGGTTGGTCCCCACTTCTTATTTAACCGTGGCGCCGCGAGAAGTTCACTTGCTTTCGTTTTCTGGCCGTTTCCGAGCCTTACCCCAGCTCAGGTTGAGACGGTTCTTCATCTGAAGGCCCTTTTGACATGCTGTTGCGAATATCCAAGGTAAAATATTTGTTTTTATTATTCTGGCTCTGTTCTATGACGCTTTGCACAGTTCTTTGGCACCCGTCAGCCAAGATGCGCATTTCATGCTCAGCAATGGACCCGGCAAGTTCGGGTTCGCATTTGATCGTTTCTTTGGCCACCTAGACAGGTTCCCGAATTCTGAATCTTGATGTCCTATGCAAAATTCAGCGATCCGCGATCGCCGTATTTCTAGCCCTTCAACTTCGGCCCACAATTCCAGACTGCACTGTGAAGGGCCGCGGAAACGCATCCGGATACGCCGCACATGCTAGCTGATTGGATGTGCTTTCTGAGAGGCAGCCAAAACCAATTCCTCATGGGACTATCCGCTTCCGGTCGAAATTGCGTCAAATTCTGTCCATGGATAATCCAGGCCATGCCGACTGCCGCATCCCCGTGTCGCCGCGACACTCAGTTTTCATGGGCGTCTTTAGCTGGAACAGCATCTCTTGGTCTTGATTATTGGGGAGGGTTCAACGCGCAGTGAGAACTGCCAGGGCTAACGGAGTTCCAGGGAATTAGCGGAGCACTCCCCTTCCGCGTATCCACTGGTTGCTCACTGAGCCTACTGTTTCGCCGTCAATCGTCAGAATCCATGATGCTATTCCTCCAAAGTCCGAACGGTTCAGCAACGAGTTCCTGAGGACGTTCTCTGGCTAAACTGGCACGCAGTAAGCAGAACAGAATCTTTCGGCTTGTGAGTTGTTGTCGTAAGTCAGTTGCTGCGGCCCAAACCATGTTTCGTGCCGATACGTCATCACCCACTGCGCAACTGTCACATGGGCCGCTGGGTAATGATGAGGTGCGACCTGTCGAAGATTGAATGAATCTGAGGTCGATTACCGTGGAGCGAACGAGCCACATCATCGCTGAATAGCTGTTCATACCCATCGGGGCGAAGCTTGCCGGTAGAACCTGCATCAGGGACAAAGGCCTTAGACTCATGCTCGTTGCCCTACTGTCGACTCGCGAAGAGAAGGCCTGAATCTCCAATCTGCTAGTGATCGGAGGGGTTTCTCTCTGATCAGGTCATTGCAATTCTGCACTAGGTCCTAGTGCAATCAACTAACTCTGAACAGCGCGCTACCTATCTTTCGGGAAGTCGGTTTCCCCGAGGGCCAGTACTAACCCCACATATAAGTTCTTTCATTCACACGCTTCCCTCCTTCAGGTTCTCTTGCCTTTCAATTATTGGAGGTCTTCGCCCAGTTCTCCAACCCTGAGAAATTTAGGTTGATCACTACTACGGGCTTCGGCACCTGGGGCTTCGCACTCCACGGCATCATGCCTACCTATTGCGCGGCTGGTGCATGGACAGCTTGGTCCGAATTCCCGCGCTATTTACCTTGGGGCTTTTTTCTAGTGAATAGTTCCTTCGAACCGGGACAAAAGCAGGAGCGGGTTGAGCCGGGTTTGCGGAGACTCTAGTGAACCTATTTCACCGCTAATCCTCCTACTCTCTTGGATTGAAGGTTGTGATCCTTCTGGATTTCCCTTCGCTCACCTTGCTCATGAGCGGGATCTGGAGCGCTGCCGGGCCGCTCATGCCCGACAGGGCTCCCGGAGACCCATACATCCGCCTAGGACGCGCTTCTGCAGCCTCATAAGTCACTCCTAAGGCTTTCTGGCCATCTGTTGCTCGACCCCTCCCTAGGGCCTTGGCGTCATTTCCTCCTGTCAGCTGCTGGCGTTGAAGTGGTTGGACGATCGTATCCAGGCTTCACCTTCCGCGCGTATGGGACCAAGGGTCAAGTTATCCCTCGGCATCTCGCGACGCTCTTACTTTCCTGCACGCCGTGCGTGCTCGCCGGGTTTTTGGCGCTGGAACGAACTTCCTCATGTCCGCGCCGCAAGCCGCAGGCTGATCACTGTCCTCTCACGTAGGCACCGGCCAGACAGGTCCTCTCCGGCGCTCGTACAGGCCTACGCATGTATTCAGCAAGCTTCTTATGCCTCATCTCAGCAAAGGCTGTCAGCCTGCGGGTAGTGGGTATAGCATCATTAGCTATTCATCTCGGGGGCGGGGTGCCCAGGTCGTGCGTGGCCGCTCCATTCTGTGCAACGTCAACCCTGCATGTGCTTTCAGGTCGTTCTGGTTGTTTCACGTGAAACACCAAGCGCATCGTTGAATTCAGGACAATCAAAGGGCGGTCAGGTTAATGTTTCACGTGAAACACGTTTCGCTTCGCAGACGTCAGCAGGTTCGAAGGGTGGTCTGGATCATGTTTCACGTGAAACGTTGCTTCAAGGCAGCTGCTCTCAGTGTTCATGTTGCGGTTCCGCCCCCCACCAGTCGCAGTCGCCGATTCAAGAAATTCGAGAGACGGTGACACGATTTCATGACAGCTCGAACTCGGATTTCTAGAGATCTGGATGTCGGTTCGGCAAGGGTGCGCACCAATGTTAATCCCACACCTGCGTCAGGAATCTTAATGGAGTCGTTGCTTCTCATCAGCGTGCCCTGGCTCAGGGTGCGCGTAATGGCTTCGGGAAGGGCTAGTACCACTCCCCCATCGCACGGCATGGCGCATTCGACATAAGAAGTTCCGGTCATGCCCGCAACACCAACTGAAAATCGCCTTCTTATCGTCAAACGGAATCGGACCTGTACCGTCCAATTCTCCCTACGCCAGCTCGGCATTGGTCAGCAAACCGGACGGTTCTTCGCCCGATATGGATGGTTAGGCGAAGACAGCCTCTCCTCAGGGTGAACCAAGCAATCAGTATTCGCCGAGGCATCAACCTCGTCACCATTGGCCTCACCCCAGCGGACAATCGGCGGATTGGACCTGGTTAGCACCGACTTCTGTTAATAACGATCAGCTGCATCAACGGCCGCAGTACCGAATGGAATGTAATCCACCTTGACGATGATCAACAGTTTGTATTTCATAAGACGCAGCAACTCATGAGTCGATTTCCCTCCGTGATGCGCCGCCACCAACCTTTACGCGCAGCCAGAGCTGTTCATCGAAGAGCATTGGATACCACTGCCGGCAGGCTTTGACACCCAGCGCAATACGCGAGTTAGTATTCACCGCCCATGGCGGTCCTCTACAGGTCACGAGCATAGCTGTCGGGATGATCGCCGTCCTGGCCCGGCAGGTTCACGAGTCCATCCCTCATCATGTGCTGGATCAACATGCTACTTGCACGTCCGACAGATTGATGGCATTTTCATGGCTCTCGCCAACTGCTCAATCGTTTCTTCCGAAGTACGCATTACTGGTCATCATGAAAGTCGTGGATGTCCAGGCAAGGGATTCTATTGCCGGCCGATACCTGGCGTGACGCGACCACGCAGCCGTGGTCGTGGCCAAATAACGGTTGTGCGTCGAATCTTGCTCAACGCACAACGCAGTAATCTGCACATGTGCCGGATCGGTAATCATCTGGTGCTTGTGAATATTCGGTGGTTTGAGAGCCACCCAATATTGCGCTTCTGGGCCAGTCGTTATTGTGGTTCAGATCCACCCAATAGTCTCCCTTAGAACCACCTGCCGGATCATCAGTCCGGCAGGCAGTCCTGAACGAGGATTCCATCGAATCAACGCCCCGTGGCTAATGCTCCGGCCGAGAGTACACCTCACACATGTTGCGCCCACCGGTCTCAACCCAAATCGTATCGTGCACGACATGATCCATGATCGCGTCGGCCAACGCACCAGCGTCCAGCCGGGCACGCCAATCCGATTGCTTGTACTGCGTACAGAAAATGGTGGATGCAGCGTCATACCGCCGCCCTATGAGCTCGAAGATGATTCTCAGCAACCCGCCGGCTGGAGGATCCAAAAGCCACTCATCCATCAGCAAGACGCAACCACCGGCGCGCGCGGACAGAATACTGGGTGGCTCAGAACCGCAATATTGGCGGCTCTCGAAAAGTCCAATATTCAGCTTGTCCAGCACCGCGGAGGATCAGCCACCACCGGCTGGCCGCAGACCCTCTATCCATGGTCACCGTGGAATCAACAATCCGGCCAATGTCTGAAGGATGCACCAATTAATTATTGCGGCCCAGACTCATGCTATAGGTCCTTCTCCATCGTGCCCGATGGCTGAGCCCGGTACTGATGGCATCGAAGGCGAGATGATCATTGTGCCTAGAGCCTACGGCGACCGGTCGATGCTCCGGACCTGGATCGGGCTGAACGGTGTACATTGGCTTTCGGTAGACACCCGTCGAGCTGTTTGCTGAGATTCTGAAGGAAAGAGGATTCAAGCAACTGGTTGCATTCGGTTTGCTCTTTGAACTCAGAATCTCTCGGTGGAGCCAGAATGCTCCTGCTAGCCAGCGGCTCGGCAAGCACTGAATTGACTTCCGTGTCTTTCCTTTTGCTTCCGAATCGCGGATTCACGGTCCCAGATTCTGCTCTTGAGGACCGCGTCATCATCGTCGTTCTAGCTCCACATCCCAACGCTCAGATCCGGGCATTGCCAGCTAGGAATCATCAGCGCTTTGAACACCCTCAAATGCGACAGCCTCATCATCAGCTCCGGCAGCATCAGAGCCTGGTCGGATCCGACAGATGTCCGTGGCTTGGGGAACCACAGATCCACTTGCGCGGCTTGCCCTGATTCGTGGAACATCCGGTCCGCAGGGCCCACGTTCGTGTATTCCGGACATATCAGTGCGACCCGGTTCTTCAACGTGGAGATGGAATTCGTTCATTCGATTCGTTCGTCGATGGCCGTCGCCGGCATGCGCGGATACTCGCAGACCAGCCTGCGGGTTTCTGGTTCGAAAGCGTCAGCGATGGAACCACGCTTCGTCTGCAGGTCATTTGCAGACTCGGTGACTGCCAATGCTGAACATACGGTGTTACGTGCGATGCCAAGTCGCCGCGAGATCGCCGTTATTGGCACGCCTTCTGCTCAATGCAGTCGACGGATCTCTGCGTACTGTTCCACATTGATCCTTCCCTCAGAATGTCTGTTGAATGGATCAGGTGGGGTGAATATTCAAAAGTCGTTCAATGGTTAGCATTCAGTTAGCGTTGGCACCCCTCCGAACTTGCCCCCGGTTGGTCCTGCCATAAGTCCATAGCGGCCTTCCTTGGCCCTTCACGGCCTTCGTGCGAGCCTTCCTCTCCCCTACCCGACTCCCGGCTCTCGTGGCGTCGCTATACGCCCACCTTGCTGCTCAGAGAGTCATCACGGTATGCCTGACTATCTGATCTTGCTGTTCCAGAACATGCTGTATGCAGTCCTTACTCAACGCCGTTGCATATCTGCCCTAAGCAAGAACGATGAAACGTACCCTTGGAATCGCCCGATACGGCTTCTCGGTCCAAGGTTTTCGGAGTTGTGCTCAGTTGCGGACAGCATCCTGGCTCCCTTGCACATCAGTCCTCGAACAATCTAAGAAGCATGGCTGACACATGCCACTGCGCATTAGATGGAGTAGAGCCAGGCAGGGATAGACCGCGAAAACCATCAGTGTCTCTACTGATCGCCACCTTGTGTTCTCCTTCGCACTGGAAGGTAGCCGGAATACTGTGCACCAAATGCGGCACCTATCGCCCCGGATGTCCTACCAAGCAGAATACTGGCTGCCCAAATCCGTATCCGCTGGGGTAGTTCCCGCAGCCAGGCGGGTCGAATCATGCGTTCTATCCTCTTCCCGTTCTCCGTAGAATTCATTAAGTGGAGGCATTTCGGTGACCTAAACTGAATGGCTCGCTGATCCTCAGGAGCAGGCATCGGAGAATGGTTACGAAGCGAGGTGAAGGGCTCGGCTCAGCGATGCGGTGCCAATCCCGAACCTGGTACGGTGTGTCCTGCTTTCTCTACATTTCTGGACAGCGTCGTGGCTACTTCGTGCTCATGCCATCGGCATGTACGTTCCCTCTTTGATAAGCCAACGGCGGATGCCAACAATCAGTTTTATGCTTGCTGTGGTTCATGATCCATTTGATGCGAAAGCTATGCGGGCACACCTAAGTATCCGTTTATGGACAACAGCGGTTTCCTACCCACCAACGATTCGTCTCCATGTGCCGCCCTCATACTTGGTTGGCAGTAACCTCGCATGGAGTATTTGTTTCACGTGAAACACAGGCTCTAGATACAAGAAAGGCGCATGTTTCACGTGAAACATGCGCCAGTTCATGAAATTACGAGTTCATAGTCGGATCAATAACCTGCATGATGCGGTTCAGATCATCCACCGAAGCGAACTCGATGCTGACTTTGCCCTTGCGGCTGCCAAGCTGAATCTTGACGTTAGTGTCCAAGCGGTCCGCGAGCGAAGTTGCCAGGAAGTCCAGGCGTTCATTGCGCTGGGTCTCTCGCGCCTTCTTTGCTGGCTTTCGTGGCTTGTCGTCACTCAGTGCCACTGCTTCTTCGGTCGCGCGCACGGACAAGCCCTCATTGATGATTCGCTGAGCCAGCTGCTCGATGACTTCGTTGTTCGACAGTCCTAGCAACGCGCGCGCATGACCGGCAGAAAGAACGCCAGCCGCAACACGACGCTGAACGAGTGGAGGTAGTTTCATCAAGCGAATCGTATTGGAAATCTGCGAACGGGATCGTCCGATTCGTTCTGAAAGCACTTCCTGGGTGCAATTGAACTCTTCTAGAAGCTGCTGATAAGCAGCGGCCTCTTCCAGTGGATTCAGTTGTGAGCGATGCAGGTTCTCGAGCAAGGCGTCGCGCAACAGATCGGTGTCATGCGTGTCGCGGATAATGGCCGGGATAGTCGCTAGGCCAGCCGCCTGTGTCGCTCGCCAACGGCGTTCACCCATGACCAGCTCATACGGAGCGTCATCTTTCTCGCGGGAAGGGCGGACCACGATAGGTTGAAGCAATCCAATTTCGCGGATCGAATGGATGAGTTCATCCATGTGCTCCTGATCGAAGTTGGTACGCGGCTGCTTGCGATTTGGGTGAATCAGCTGGACGTCGAGTTCAGCGAACTGTGCGCCAGGAACTTCGACAAGATCGGGAGAGTCTGATTTTACAGGTTGCGGCTCGGTCTTCTTAGGTGCTGGTTTCTCAGCTGATGCGTCTTCCTGAGGTGCAGAGGTATTCTTTCCCCCAAGAGTTGTATTCAAGCCAGGCATAGTTGCGCGAGCGCGCTTTGCCGGCTTTGCGGGAGTGGTTGGCGCCTTAGGTGCCGAGGACTTGCGTCCCGGTTCGAAGAACATATCGACAGGACGTGTAGCGCGCGACTTCGACGCTTCCGCGGCCGGATCTACAGGAGCTGTTTCACGTGAAACATTCTGGTTTTCCTCAGGAGCCGCCGTCGCCGGTGAGCTGGAAATAAGGGCACCCAGTCCCCTGCCCAATCCCCGCTTCTTATCTGCCATGTTCTTCGCACGCCCTTTCATCCGAAATTTCAGCCCGAGACTAGTCTACTGTTTTTTGGCTTTGAACCGGGGATGCGCACAGTGCGTCAGCCGTGGCTCTCACCGTACGAATCTCGCATCCGCATCAGATAGATCTGGAAAAACAAACGAAAATCTAAGGGGATGATCTTTTCCAGCGTGAAACGTATTTATAAGGTCTTACGCGCCTCGTTCAGCCATCTCTACGGCTGCTTCGGAGTACGACAATGCACCAGTCGAATTTGGATCATAAGTAATGACGGTCTGCTGGTAGCTCGGCGCTTCAGAGATTCGTACCGAACGAGGGATGACGGCCTTGAGCACCTGCTCTGGGAAGTGCTCACGGACTTCGTTGGCGACCTGCGCGGCCAAATTCGTGCGACCGTCGTACATGGTCAGCAGTATCGTCGAAACCGTCAGCTTGGAGTTCAAATGCTTCTGGATCATTTCAATGTTCTTCAGTAGCTGGCTCAGGCCCTCGAGCGCATAGTACTCGCACTGGATTGGGATGAGAACTTCACGAGCGGCAACGAAGGCGTTAACGGTCAGCAGGCCTAGGCTTGGCGGGCAGTCGATGAAGACGTAGTCCAAGCGAGGCAGCCCCTTGCGCTGGCGGGTACGCGCGTAGTCATCCAGGGCGCGCTGCAGGCGCTGTTCGCGGGCTACTAATGAAACCAACTCGATTTCAGCGCCTGCCAGGTGAATGGTTGCAGGAGCGACCTGCAGGGTTGGCAACTCTGGGCATGTAGCTACTACGTCAGCCAATGGAAGATCATTGATTAACACGTCATAAATGCTGTCTACTTCAGCGTGGTGTTCAATGCCCAGCGCGGTAGAAGCGTTGCCCTGCGGGTCGATATCAATGACCAGGACGTTTAGCCCGCCCTTGGCTAGGGCGGCGGCAAGGTTGACCGTGGTCGTCGTCTTGCCTACGCCACCCTTCTGGTTGGAAATGGTGAAATAGCGGGTCTTCTCAGGCATTGGCACCTTGCGGGCCTCCAAAGCTTCGCGACGACGATGTTCACTAGCTATCTGAGTAGCCAAAGGCGAGGACGAGTCGTTGAAATCAAACGCGCTATCCGATGAATCCTTAGTCTTAGACAAAGGTAAAACTCCTCCTCGTGAATTGATGCACCTAATGCTCATGGCGTACACCGATAATGTTTCACGTGAAACATTCAAAACAAGTCATGCAGATTGCGAAATGGCTTCATCCTCGAAAACTATGAGGATGAAAGCCATTTCGCTTCTATAACTATTTAACAGACTATCGCGTCAACCTTAGCCAACCTTGATGCGAACCACCGTGGTTGGCTCTGCAAGGATGCTTTCGCCCACAGTGAGCACTTCGGTTTCCCTGCCGCCAAGCTTGCGGATCGCCTTGGTAGCCTTAGCGATCTCTTCGACAGCGGAGCGGCCCTTGATGGCGATGAGCTCGCCCTGTCCGTGTAGCAATGGAATAGTCAGTCCAGCCAAGTTGGTCAGAGCAGATACGGCACGGGCCGTGACATAGCGTGCGTTGACGACGTCGACCATCTGCTCTGCACGGCCACGCATCACGGTGACGTTGTCCAGACCCAGATCATCGATAACCTCGGAGAGCCAGATGCAGCGGCGCTCCAGAGGCTCAATAAGCGTCAATTTGAGGTCCGCGCGGGCAATTGCCAAGCAGAGCCCTGGAAGGCCAGCACCGGAGCCTACGTCGGCTACCTCGGCGTCCTTCTCCATGACCTCTTCGATCACGGCGCAGTTGAGCACGTGACGGGACCACAGACGGGGTACTTCCCGTGGGCCAAGAAGCCCGCGCTCAATGCCCGAGGTCGCCAGATGCTCCACATAGCGCTTGGCAAGATCCAGGCGGTCACCGAAGATCTTCTCGGCAGCCAGGGTCTCTTCTGCAGTAAGGCTGAGGTCCTCAGTCATGGTCGTTGGTCCTTAGGTCGATCAGCACGCTCTCGCGTGATGGTTCTTAGCTGTCCAGTACCGAAATAACGATATGGCGTCGGGTCGATTCACCCTCGGATTCCGAGTGCAGTCCTGCATCGGCGATCACGTCGTGCACGAGCTTGCGCTCGTAGGCGCTCATTGGATCCAAGTGGGTCTTCTCGCCGGTTTCGCGTACCGACGCAATAGCATCTTCAGCGATCTTGCGGAGCAGTTCTGCGCGCTCTGCGCGGTAGCCGGCAATATCCAGGATCAAGCGCGAACGTTCACCGGTAGCAGTGAGCACTGCCAGCCGGGTGAGTTCCTGGAGGGCATCGAGGACTTCTCCATCCTTGCCTACGAGGCTCTCCAACGAGGCGTCTGCGTCCTCGGCAAGGATCGAGATGTAGGTGCGGCCACCGCGGATCTCGATGTCGATATCGCCGTCCAGATCTGCAATGTCCAGAAGCTCTTCGAGGTAGTCGGCGGCGACGTCGCCCTCGTCCAGAACTTCCTGGTCGTCTTCGATCTGGTTTTCCAGTTCTGGTGCGTCGATGTTCTCAGTTGCAGTCATGGCTACTTCTTCTTTCGACGGTTCTTGCGCTGCGGCTGTTCACGCTGGCCCTTGGCCTGCTGCTCTGCCGCGGCGGCGGCAGCGGCATCAGCGTCTTCCTTCTTCACGCCTACTGGAGGCAGGCCCTTGGCGGCGCGGCGAGCGTTAAGTTCGCGCTCTGCTTCCGAACCAGGGGTCGGGTTGTTGCGGATAACCCAGAACTGCTGGCCCAGGGTCCACAGGTTCGAAGCGGTCCAGTAAATCAGCACACCGATTGGGAAGTTGATACCACCGATACCGAAGACCAGGGGCAGGATGTACAGCATCATCTTCTGCTGCTGCATGAACGGGCCCTCGAGGGCCTCCTTGCTCATGTTCTTGGTCATCAGCTGTCGCTGGGTGAAGAACTGCGATGCGGTCATTGCAAGGATCATGACCACCGCAACGATGATCACTGCCCAGTTGATGGCACCGGAATTGATGGTGCCCAAGAAGGTCTCGGACAGCGGAGCGCCCAGGATCGAGGAATTGTCGAAGCTGCGGATGTGCTCAGCGGACAGAGCGCCGATCGAACGTCCATCATCGCTGGCGCGGGAGGCTTCGTTCAGAACGCGGAACAGCGCGAAGAAGAACGGCATCTGCACGAGCAGGGGCAAGCAGGAAGACAGCGGGTTGGTCTTATGCTTCTTGAACAGCGCCTGCTGCTCCTGAACCATAGCCTGGCGCGACATCTGGTCGGTCTTGCCCTTGTACTTGGCCTGCAGCTTGCGCAGATCAGGCTGCAGTGCCTGCATCGCGCGCTGGGACTTGATCTGCTTGACGAACACTGGGATCAGCAAAGTACGGATCAGCAGCACGAGGAAGATGATCGACAAGGTCCAGGTAACACCCGAATCCCCGTTCATTCCAATCGCGGTGAACAGTTCGTGGAATGCCCACAGAACCCACGAGACTACGTACGTAAACGGAGTCAGTATCGTGTCTAGGAAGTTGTTCATCAGTGGTCGAGCTCCTTGCGGCCGCTTTCCGCGGCGTCTTCATCGTCGGGAATCACAGGATGATTCAGAACTATGATCCTCGGCAGTTTGCCTTCTGGCCAAATCCTCGGTCCCTCAGGAACGTGGTCGACGCCTCCGTGGGACCACGGATTGCATCGGAGAATCCGCCAAGTGGTCAATCCGGCGCCTTTGACAACGCCGTGCTGAGTCACTGCTTCGAGCCCATAGGCAGAACAGCTAGGAAAGTATCGGCATACATCGCCATATAGTGGCGAGATGAGTTTTCGGTAAGTCTTGAGCAGCCCGATAACGATGTTGCGTGGGATATCGATGATGAACCACAGCAAACCGGTACGCGGAGCTAAGTCCTTACGCATCAGCGCGCCTCAATCTTGCGCAAAACAGCGGAGAAGGCTGAATTGACCTGGGAGTTGAGTTCTTCCCAAGAGAGTTCGGCGGCGCCAGGAAGTGCACGGAAGACGAAATCGACGTCGCCGTCCACGCGCCGCAGCTCGTGGGCGATTTCCCGCATTCGTCGTTTGGTGAGATTCCTTTTAACGGCAATACCTACAGCCTTGGAAACAATGAATCCAAACCTGTCACCAAGGAACTCTTCGGTTTCTCGGTGCCGTGCATATAGCACGACGTTCCGGCGTCCGCTTCGGACGCCGGAACGTACAGTGGCTGTAAGGTCTTGCGCTAGGCGCAGTCGCTGATTCTTAGGCAACATCGGCTTCGGGTTGCTCTTTAGCTGAGCTCGTTGAAGTCATGCTGCCAAGAGCTGTTTCGCAAATTTATGCGGACAGCTCGGTGCGACCCTTGCCGCGACGTGCCGAAAGGATGGCACGACCTGCACGGGTACGCATACGAAGGCGGAAGCCATGCTTCTTCGAACGACGACGGTTGTTAGGCTGAAAAGTCCGCTTGCTCACGGTGACACTCCAAAACGTTTTAGATGATGCGTACTACCCGTTACTAGCTAGCTGGATAACAACAGGATGACGCTCGTGCTTTTTATAAAATGCGCTTTTTTCGCGGGCTCTTCCAAAAATGAGCAAGTCGCAAAAAGATGCGCATAGGACTGAATAACAATAGAAAACTATGCGCGCAAGGTCAAATTGGCGCACGAGTTCTGCCCATGCTCCCTACTTCGAGAGTCGGCCTGTGAATAATCTACCCCAGACTTGTGGATTAAGGCTGTGCATAACGAAAGAAAATTCACAGTTTTCCGCAAAGCAGCTAGTCATCTCGCAGCGAAAAACGCTTGATTTCAAGGGAAAACCCGTTTTCCACAGTAATAACACCCGGTTTTTCCACGGAGCTGTGCATAACTGTGTGGATGATGGATAGAATCAATGCAGACGTGGTCCAGAAAACGACGTTTCAGAAGCCTGGAAACAGGATTCTTGTGACCAAGATTGCATTTAAACGGAAGCGGGGCGCCCTTAGTGAGCAGCGACGAAACCAATAGCATTGGTAGCTCTTGGCGCCAAGTCATCCGGAAGATCGAGGATGATGATCGCGTCAAGGCGCGTTACCGTGCCTTCGTATCGCTGGCTAAACCTCAGGGACTAATCGGTACGACGCTCTTAGTTGCGGTACCCAATGACCTCACCCGCGATATTCTGCAGACTCAGCTGCGCGAGCCGCTGGATGAAGCACTGCGAGAAGTCTTCCAGGACGAGATCCGTTGCGCCGTCAGCGTTGATCTCTCGCTCTCGGATGAGCTCGAAGAAGATGAGCCTGAAGCCAAAGCCGCCGCGCCGTCAGCTCCAGCAGTCGTTGAGACTCCTGGTCCGCGCCCCCAGCCAGCACCGCAGCCAACTCCCCCATCGAATTCGCAGGAGTTCGGCCGGCTGAACCCGAAGTACATTTTCGACACCTTCGTGATCGGCTCATCGAACCGCTTTGCCCACGCCGCAGCCGTTGCTGTTGCCGAAGCGCCGGCCAAGGCCTACAACCCGCTGTTCATCTATGGTGATTCAGGTCTGGGCAAGACTCACTTGCTGCATGCCATTGGCCACTACGCACGCCATCTCTACAAGGGCATCCGCGTGCGCTACGTGAACTCCGAAGAGTTCACCAATGATTTCATCAACTCGATCCGCGACGACGAGGGCGCAAGTTTCAAGCAGACTTACCGCAATGTCGACATTCTGCTCATTGACGACATTCAGTTCTTGGCCAACAAGGACGCTACCCAGGAAGAGTTCTTCCATACCTTCAATGCGCTGCACAACCACAACAAGCAGGTTGTCATCACCTCTGATCTGCCTCCCAAGCAGCTGCAGGGATTCGAAGACCGCATGCGTTCGCGCTTCGAGTGGGGCCTGCTGACCGATATTCAGCCACCAGAGCTGGAGACGCGTATTGCGATTTTGCGTAAGAAGGCCGACGCTGAAAATCTTTCAGCTCCAAGTGATGTCATGGAGTACATTGCTTCGCGTATTTCCACGAATATCCGGGAACTCGAAGGTGCTTTGATCCGTGTCACCGCTTTCGCGTCGCTGAATAACCAGCCCGTGGACCTTGCATTGGCCGAAACCGTGCTCAAGGACTTGATCAGCGAAGACGGGGCCCAGGAAATCACGCCGTCGACCATCATCAAGCAGACCGCAGAGTACTTCGGACTGAGTATTGATGAGCTGAACAGCAAGTCGCGAACTCGTACTTTGGTCACCGCGCGCCAGATCGCCATGTACTTGCTGCGTGAGCTTACCGACATGTCGCTGCCGAAGATTGGTGCAGAACTTGGCGGCCGCGACCACACCACCGTGATTCACGCGGATCGTAAGATCCGTGAGCTCATGGCCGAGCGCCGAGCGATCTTTAATCAGGTCACCGAGCTAACCAACCGGATTAAGCAGAGCCAGCGGGAGCACTAGCGGCGAGAAATCACAGGTGTGGATAAGACTGTGGATGATTTGGTGACGACCTGCGGATAAGTGCGCAAACCATGTGGACGTTAAAAATCATGGAACTGAGTATCAACAGGATGGTGGAACTGAGTCTCATGTTCAACCACAGATTGTTCACATGCACAATCGTGGGCGGGTCTGGGGTTACAGGCCTTATCCACAGTATCCACAAGGGTTATTAACACTTCTCCTTTAAACCCTTAATCATCCAAATAACGAGTCCACTCCACACCCTCGAGCCAAATCCTGTGCAGAACAATTTTTTGTTGCATCGTCCACACTTCGTTCATTGAGCAGACGTTGCGCTATCAGGGCGTGGCAAGATTAGATGGATAAAACGTGCAATTACCTGCTCTATGCTTAAGAACTTGGCGAGGGAACAACCTTCTTGGCCTGACTTAAGACTTATGGGTTCCGAAAGGCGGATTTTTCGTGAAGTTCAGCGTTGAAAAGGATGTATTGGCAGACGCCGTATCCTGGACTGCCCGGTCCCTGGCACAGCGACCACCATCACCTGTTTTGGCTGGCATTCTCATCACCACCCATGAAGGCCTGGTTCGGCTCGAGGGATTCGACTATGAGATTTCCTCGCATATTGAGATTCCCGCGGACATTTCTGAGCAGGGTTCGATCTTGGTTTCCGGCAAGCTCTTGGCTGAGATCACCCGATCGCTGCCTAACTCGACGGTCACCTTGGAGACCGAAGGCTCGAAGATCTCGCTGACCTGTGGCCGTTCACGATTCCACCTGGCCACCATGCCAGTTGATGAATACCCAACCCTGCCTGAACTTCCAGCTATCGCCGGCACTATCGATGGCCAAGCATTCTCCGAAGCTGTATCGCAGGTTATCGTTGCGGCGTCCAAGGACGACACCTTGCCAGTTCTCACCGGCATCAAGGTTGAAATTGAAAATGACCTGATCACATTCTTGGCCACGGACCGCTACCGTCTGGCTCTGCGTGAACTCAATTGGACTCCGAACCAGGCAGAAATCTCGACCTCCTTCCTGATCAAAGCCAAGACCCTCAACGAAGTTGCCAAGACTCTCTCGAGCTCTGGCGAGCTGAAGCTTGCAATGAGCGAGAACGGCGAAATGGTTGGCTTCGAAAGCTCCAACCGCCGGACCACTTCGCTGCTGATCAATGGCGAATACCCGAAGATCCGCTCGCTGTTCCCAAGCGACACCCCAATCCATGCCACCGTTCGCACCAGCGAGCTGATGGAAGCTGTTCGTCGTGTATCGGTGGTTGCCGAACGCAATACCCCAGTTCGCATGGCTTTTACCGATGGCCAGCTGACCTTGGATGCTGGCACCGGCGAAGACGCGCAGGCTGAAGAAGCTATTGTTGCGTCTCTTCGCGGCGAAGACATCGTCGTTGCCTTCAACCCGACCTTCTTGTCCGAAGGCCTGAACTCCTTCAATACCGATTTCGTGCGCTTCTCCTTCACCAGTGCGCCCAAGCCGGCCATGCTGACCGGCCAGAAGAAGCTGGATGAGGATGACCAGGACCAGTATCGCTACCTCGTGATGCCGGTTCGGTTGCCCAACTCGAACTAAGCCAATTTCGTGGTGGATGGCTAAAGCCATCCACCACCTTCTTTCTGTCAGGACCTCGGTGTATATCTCGCAGCTTTCACTCACGGGCTTCCGCTCGTATGCGCAGGCCGACGTGCACCTGGCCCCTGGGATCAACGTTCTGATCGGCCCCAACGGCGTCGGCAAAACCAATATCGTTGAGTCCGTTGGCTATTTGGCCAATCTCTCTTCGCATCGCGTGAGCAATGACGCCCCTTTGCTGCATTTCGGTTCTGAGCGCGCGCTGATCCGCGGCACCGTGCATCGCGGCCCGCAAACCACGGTGATCGAGGTCGAAATCACCAGTGGCAAGATCAATCGTGCCCGCATCAACCGGGCCAACCCGGTTCGCGCTCGGGAGATCCTGGGCATGGTGCGCACCGTGCTCTTCGCCCCGGAGGACATGGCGCTGATCAAGGGCGACCCGTCCAACCGCCGCAAGTTCTTGGACGAGCTCCTGGTAGCCCTGCGCCCGGTAGAAGCCGGCACCAAGAACGACTACGACCGCATCGTGAAGCAACGCAATGCCCTGCTCAAATCCATCCGCGGCAAGTCCAAGCTGAGCACCGCGCAGGAAAACACCCTCAAGGCCTGGGATCTGCAGTTGGCCTTGACGGGCGCTCGATTGATCCGCGGACGCCTTGACGTCCTGGCCTTGATTCGCCCGTACATGCAGGCCGCCTATGCGGATTTGGCCGATGGCGCGAAGGAAGCGCGCGCCGTCTACCGGTCCTCGCTCGAGGGCGAACTCGATGAAAACAGCCTTCCGGCAGAGGACCTTGAATCCTTGGACCAAGAAGAAATCCAGGAACTGCTGCTGAACGCCATTGAAGTTAATCGCAGTCGGGAAGTCGACCGCGGAATTTCGCTCTTTGGACCGCACCGGGACGATCTGACCCTGATCCTGGGACCGACCCCTGCCAAGGGCTATGCCTCGCACGGGGAAACCTGGTCCTTTGCCCTGGCCCTGCGCCTTGCCGCCTACCGTGTTTTCGGCGATGACGATCCGCGCCCAGGTTCCGGACCCATCCTGATCCTTGATGATGTCTTTGCCGAACTGGACACCACCCGTCGTGATCGTTTGGCGCATATCGTTGCCGGAGCCGAGCAGGTTCTGGTGACCGCCGCCGTTGTCGAAGATGTTCCAGAAGCACTGAAGGGACATTTCTTCCAGGTCTCCCCTGGCCAGGTTGTCGATGCATGAGCCATCAGAACGGGATGAACACCGCTTCGATCCAGAGATCGATGCGGCCAAAGCACTGCTCAACCGCATGCGGAAGCTCGCCGAAGAACGTGGCGAGAAGCGCATAGATGCGGCGCGCATGGACAAAGTGCGCAAGCGAAAAGCCGCCCGCCGCGGATTCGCCGCTGAAAAGCCGGAATCCGCCGAGGGGGCGATCCGCGATCCGCGCGCCATCGGCGAAGTAGTCTCCCGCTTGTCCAAGTCCCGCGGCTGGAACACCCAGGTCGCGGTCGGATCGGTACTCGGCCGCTGGCCCGACATCATTGGCGTGGAGAACGCGAAGCACTGCAAGCCGGAATCCTTTGAAGACACGGTGGTGGTGATGCGCTGCGATACAACAGCGAGAGCTGCGCAAATGCGCCTGCTCAGCCACGATATTCTGAAGAAATTCGATGCCGAGTTGGGTCCCGGGATCGTCACCGTGATCAAGGTGCTCGGGCCTAATGCTCCCTCCTGGCGCCATGGCATGCGTTCGGTGGCCGGCCGGGGTCCACGCGACACCTACGGGTAGAAATTGCTGGCACGGCATATGGCGCACTCACGGACCCGGAGGGTGGATCCCCCCACACTTGATCGCCCCAACTGCCTCAGAACGTCAATTAGCAGCTTTTGGTGGGCGATTTAGGCCTCAAAGTCACCGTTTATTTTGGTCTACGCGGTAGAATTAGAGGTAGTGAAATGACTCCGCTGCGGGCTTGCCCGGCGGCGGTGTCCCTCCAGACCATGATTGCCTGACGCGCTGAATCCATCGCAGCGGGCAATCGCGCGCCAAATCCGAGGAGTTCGTAGCACCCGTGTCTACCGAAAATGCTTCACCGCAGGAACCGGCTGAAAGCCAAGCCCCCGCGGAATCGATGACTTCCAAAGTCGAACACACTTACGGCGCCCAGGATATTACCGTCCTCGAAGGACTCGAAGCGGTACGCAAACGCCCGGGCATGTACATCGGTTCCACCGGCCCTCGAGGCCTGCACCACTTGGTCTACGAAGTCGTCGACAACTCCGTCGATGAGGCGCTGGCTGGCTACTGCGACACCATCAACGTCACGCTGCAGGCCGATGGCGGCGTGCGCTGTGAAGATAACGGCCGCGGCATCCCAGTAGACATCCACCCAACCGAGGGCAAGCCAACCGTAGAGGTTGTCATGACCATCCTGCACGCAGGCGGCAAGTTCGGCGGCGGCGGCTACGCGGTCTCCGGCGGCCTGCACGGTGTGGGCATCTCCGTGGTGAACGCCCTGTCCGAGAAGGTCGACACCATCGTGCGCCGCCAGGGCCATGCGTGGCGCATCGGCTTCGGCAACGGCGGCCACACCGTCCAGGAGCTGACCAAGGGCGAAGAAACCGAGCTGACCGGCACCAGCCAGACCTTCTACCCGGATCCGGAAATCTTCGAGACCACCGAATTCGATTTCGAGACGCTTCGCGCCCGTTTCCAGCAGATGGCCTTCCTGAACAAGGGCCTGCGCATCACCCTCACCGATGAGCGAGTGCAGGACAACGAAGAGCCCGAGGCCGAGGTCGAGGAGGAAATCGAGAACCAGGTAGTCAAGCCGCGCACGGTGGACTACCTGTACAAGGACGGCCTGCTGGACTACGTCAAGCACCTGAACGCCGCCAAGAAGATCGAACTGGTCCACGACGAGGTCATCGCCTTCGAATCCGAAGATGCTGCCCGCGGCATCAGCCTGGAAATCGCGATGCAGTGGACCAGCGCCTACGCCGAATCCGTGCACACCTACGCGAACACCATCAACACCCATGAAGGCGGCACCCACGAAGAGGGCTTCCGCGCGGCCCTGACCGGCCTGCTCAACCGCTACGCACGCGATAACAAGATCCTGCGCGAAAAGGACGACAACCTCACCGGCGAGGACGCCCGCGAAGGGTTGACCGCCGTGATTTCGGTCAAGCTCTCCGAGCCCCAGTTCGAGGGCCAGACCAAGACCAAGCTGGGCAACTCGATGGCCCGAGGCTTCGTCCAGGGCGTGGTCAACGAGGAACTGGGCGACTGGTTCGAGCGCAACCCGAACGTGGCCCGCGACATCATCCGCAAGGCCCAACTGGCTTCGCAGGCCCGCATGGCCGCCCGCAAGGCCCGCGACAACGCCCGCCGCAAGTCGCCGATGGAATCCTTCGGCATGCCGGGCAAGCTCTCGGACTGCTCCTCGAAGAACCCTGCCGAGTGCGAAGTGTTCATCGTGGAGGGCGACTCCGCAGGCGGCTCCGCCAAGCGCGGACGCGACCCGCACACCCAGGCCATCCTGCCGCTGCGCGGCAAGATCCTGAACGTGGAACGTGCCCGCCTGGACCGCGCGCTGGGCAATGCCGAAGTGCAGGCGATGATCACCGCCTTCGGCACCGGCATCGGCGAAGAGTTCGACATGGCCAAGCTGCGCTACCACAAGATCGTGCTGATGGCCGATGCCGACGTGGACGGCCAGCACATCACCACGCTGCTGCTGACCTTGATCTTCCGCTTCATGCGCCCGCTGATCGAGCACGGCTACGTCTACCTGGCAGCCCCGCCGCTGTACCGCATCAAGTGGTCCAATGCGCCGCATGACTACGTGTTCACCGACAAGGAACGCGACCAGGAGCTGCTTGCCGGCCAGGCCGCCAACAAGCGCCTGCCCAAGGACAACGGCATCCAGCGCTACAAGGGCCTGGGCGAGATGGACTACTCGGAACTGTGGGACACCACCATGGATCCGGAGCACCGTACGCTGCGCCAGGTCACCATGGATGACGCGGCCGCCGCGGACGAGGTGTTCTCCGTGCTGATGGGCGAGGACGTCGAGTCCCGCCGTAACTTCATCCAGCAGAACGCCAAGGACGTGCGCTTCCTGGATATCTAGCCGGCCGCCGCCACCACAGATATCCACCGAAGACTTTTTTGACTTGTAAGGGAAGAAATTGAGCGACGAGCAAACCCCTGAGAACGCACCAATGGACGGCGAGATCATCGAGCCGGTCCCAGAAGGCGGTCGCATCGACCAGATCGACCTGCAGACCGAAATGCAGCGTTCGTACCTCGACTACGCCATGGCCGTTATTGTCGGCCGCGCGCTGCCGGATGTGCGCGATGGCCTGAAGCCGGTGCACCGCCGCGTGCTGTACGCAATGTACGACGGCGGCTACCGCCCTGAGCGCTCGTACAACAAGTGCGCCCGCGTGGTCGGCGAAGTCATGGGCCAGTACCACCCGCACGGCGACACCGCGATCTACGATGCGCTGGTCCGCCTGATCCAGGACTGGGTCATGCGCTACCCGCTGGCCCTGGGCCAGGGCAACTTCGGCTCCCCGGGCAACGACGGCGCCGCCGCCCAGCGTTACACCGAAACCAAGATGGCCCCGCTGGCCATGGAAATGGTCCGCGACATCAACGAGAACACCGTTGATTTCCAGGACAACTACGACGGCAAGAACCAGGAACCAACGGTTCTTCCGGCGCGTTTCCCCAACCTTTTGGTCAACGGCTCCTCCGGCATCGCCGTGGGCATGGCCACCAACATCCCGCCGCACAACCTGCGCGAAGTCGCCGAGGGCGTGCAGTGGTACCTGAAGAACCCGGAAGTTTCGCGCGAGGAGCTGCTCGCCGAGCTGATGCTGCGCGTGAAGGGCCCGGACTTCCCATCCGGCGCCATGATCCTGGGCACCAAGGGCATCGCCGATGCCTACCGCACCGGCCGCGGCTCGATCACCATGCGCGCAGTGGTCAACGTGGAGGAAATCCAGGGACGCACCTGCCTGGTGGTCACCGAACTGCCGTACATGGCCAACCCGGATAACCTCGCGGTGAAGATCGCCGAACTGGTCCGCGACGGCAAGATCGCCGGCATCGCCGACATGCGCGACGAGACCTCGGGCCGCACCGGCCAGCGCCTGGTCATCGTGCTCAAGCGCGATGCCGTGGCCAAGGTAGTGCTGAACAACCTGTACAAGCACACCGAGCTGCAGTCCAACTTCTCGGCCAACATGCTCGCGATCGTCGACGGGGTGCCGCGCACCCTGCCGCTGGATGGATTCATCCGCCACTGGGTCACCCACCAGATCGAAGTGATCGTCCGCCGTACTGAATACCGCCTGAAGAAGGCCGAGGAAGAAGCCCACATCCTGCGCGGCCTGCTCAAGGCCCTGGATGCCCTGGACGAGGTCATCGCCCTGATTCGCCGCTCGGCTACCACCGAGGCGGCGCGCGACGGGCTGATGGAGCTGCTGGACATCGACGAGGCGCAGTCCCGCGCCATCCTCGACATGCAGCTGCGCCGCCTGGCCGCCCTCGAGCGCCAGAAGATCCAGGATCGCCATGCCGAGCTCGAGCGCATGATCGCCGAATTCCAGGCGATCATCGCCGATCCGGCACGCCAGCGCCAGATCGTCTCCGAAGAACTGCAGGAAATCGTCGACAAGCACGGGGACGAGCGCCGTACCAAGGTGCTGATGGGCTACGACGGCGACATGAGCGTCGAAGACCTGATTCCCGAAGAGGAAATGGTCGTCACCATCACCCGCGGCGGCTACGTCAAGCGCACCCGCATCGACAACTACCGTTCGCAGGCACGTGGCGGCAAGGGCATCAAGGGCGCGAACCTGCGCGGGGACGACGTGGTGGAGCACTTCTTCGTCACCTCGACCCACAACTGGCTGCTGTTCTTCACCAACCACGGCCGGGTTTACCGCACCAAGTGCTACGAGCTGGCCGAGGCCGGCCGCGATGCCAAGGGCCAGCACGTAGCCAACGTGATGGCCTTCCAGCCGGACGAGCACATTGCCCAGGTGCTGGACCTGCGCACCTACCAGGATGCGGCCTACCTGATGCTGGCTACCCGCAACGGCTTGGTCAAGAAGACCCGCCTGGAGGATTACGACACCAACCGCACCGCCGGCGTGATCGCGATCAACCTGCGCGAGGACGATGAACTGGTCTCCGCGCAGCTGGTCAGCGAATCCGATGACGTGATGCTCGTCTCACGCAAGGGCCAGTCGGTCCGCTTCACCGCCACCGATACCGCGCTGCGCCCCATGGGCCGTGCAACCTCGGGCGTGACCGGTATGAAGTTCCGCGAAGACGATGAACTGCTGGCAGCCGATGTGGTCCGCGAAGGCTCCTATGTCTTCACCGTGACCAACGAGGGCTACGCCAAGCGCACCACCGTCGAGGAATACCGTGTGCAATCCCGCGGTGGTTTGGGCATTAAGGTGGCCAAGCTCAACGAGGAACGCGGTGAGCTGGTTGGCGCGCTGATCGTCGACGAGACCGATGAGGTCTTGGTGGTGATGGGCTCGGGCAAGGTGGTCCGCTCGGCCGTTTCGCAGGTTCCTTCCAAGGGCCGCGACACGATGGGCGTCATCTTCGCCAAGCCGGACAAGAAGGACCGGATCCTTGCGGTTGCCAAGAACTCTGAGACTGAGCTCGAAGAGAACTTGGAGGAAGATGCCGTAACGTTGGACGCAGAAAACACGATCGATGAGTCATCGGCTGTGCCAGAAAACGAATCCGGCGCGGAAAATGATGACAACACTAACGGAGGTAACGCATGAGCACGCCCTCGACGCCACGCCCCAGCGGCGGTGCCCCGAAGAGCGCAGCGCCGCGACCTACCCAGGTAAAGCGTCCAGCTCCGACCGGTACTGGCGCCCGTCCGGCTAGCGCCGGCGCACGACCAGCAGCAGGCCAGGCACGTCCAGCGGGCCAGCGCCCGACAGGAGCGCCGCAGCGCCCAACCAGCCAGCAGCGTCCGGCCAATGGCCAGGATCGCCTGGTTCGTCCAGCGCCCAAGGCGAAGGTCCGCAAGGCCCGCCTGCTGGTTTCCAAGGTGGAGCCCTTCTCGGTTCTGAAGCTGGCCTTCCTGCTCTCGGTAGCTTTCGGTGTGATCACCGTGGTTGCCGCCGTGGGCATCTGGGCTGTCTTGGATCTGACCGGAACCTTTGATGCGTTCAACCAGCTGATGCGCGAGGCCATTGGCGCCGACGGCAACTTCGACCTGCGCGACACCATGTCGCTGGGCCAGGTGGCTTCCTACGCGACGATCATCGCAGTGGTGAACGTAGTGGTAATTTCCGTGGTCTCCATGCTTGGCGCGGTGCTGTACAACATTGCTGCTTCACTGGTCGGCGGAGCCGGAGTGACCCTCACCGACGACTAGGAACACCCCAAGTCGAGCCCGGGATTCATGCTGTGATGCATGACACCCGGGCTCGATTTGTATCTTTGGGAGAACACCGGTAAAGTTTTATTTCGTTCCGAAGGGAACAAAAACAAAAGCAAGGGCGTATAGCTCAGGCGGTTAGAGCGCTTCGCTGATAACGAAGAGGTCCCAAGTTCAAGTCTTGGTACGCCCACGGAAACCTTGCTGGAGAGAAAGAGGGAGTAATGAAAAAGTTCCTGGTTCTCGCATCGATCGCGGCTGCTGCAGTAGTCTTGGTCAAGAAAGCGAAGGCTTCGTCGGAAACGAAGGAAACCTGGCATCAGGTAGCCGATAAAGTTTCCTAAAGCTTTTGGGGCCTTAGCTCAGTTGGTAGAGCGTCTGCTTTGCAAGCAGAATGTCAGGAGTTCGATTCTCCTAGGCTCCACATTTGCCAAAAGGCGGAAAGTGAAAACTTTCCGCCTTTTGCGTATCCAGAAGAAAATTCTATTTCGCTAGTGCCGGATCCGGGCCATCCGGACATGCTCATAGTGTCCAATAAGCTGCTCGCCAATGCTGTGCCAGGACCGATCCTGGACACTGCTAAGCGCAGCGCTGGCAAAAGCCAGCCGTTTCGCATCGTCATAGGCCAAGTCGCTGACCCGACTGCGCAGCTCACTAAGGTTTCCTGGCTGATAGAGCCAGCCCGTGCGCGAGGAATCCACCAGATCCAGCGGTCCCCCACGGCCTACGGCCACGACAGGCACACCACAGGCCATGGCTTCCTGAATGGTCTGGCAAAAGGTCTCTGAGGCGCCAGGATGCACAAAGATGTCCATCGAAGCCATGACCTCGGCCAAGCGTTCCCCGGAAAGGAAACCGGTGAAGTGGGCGTTGGGCAAAAGGCTGCGCAGTTCGTCCTCGAGTGGGCCGGAACCGACGATCACCAGCCGAGTATTCTCAAGACTCGCCAGGGCCTGCAGGTCCGCGACCTGCTTCTCTGCTGCCAGCCGGCCGACGTAGCCAATGACTACCTCGTCATTCGGGGCAACCGCCTGCCTGAACTGCTCGCTTCGCCGTCTTGGCGTGAACTGCGCTGTATCTACTCCCCTGCCTGAAATGGCAAGCCGCGGAACGCCCAGAGATTCGAGCTGGTGGTAGGAAAACGTGCTTGGAACCAGAGTGAGGTCCGCACCCGTGTGGATCGCTCTGACGTGCTCCCAGAGCCTCTGCGTCAGCCACGGCATTTTGTAGCGTGCCGCGTAGCTGGGAACCTCGGTCTGATACAGCGCCACGGTGGGCAATTCGAGTTCCTGTGCAGCGCGCAGAGCCTGCCATCCAAGGATGAACGGGCTAGCCAGATGAACTACGTCGACGCGCTCTCGAGCCAGCATCTTGCGCAGGCGCGCCACACTGGTGGCAGCTACCCGAACCTCGGGATAGCTTGCCAAAGGCATCGACGGAACTGTGAGGATCTTGAAGCCCTGATAGAGCTTTGGCACGCCATGGCCCGACAGCTCCCCTGCCAGCGAGCCTGCAGGGGTAATGACCACGGCCTCCTGGCCAGTCTGCCTGAGGTGATCCAGCGTCTTGAGGATTGAGTTGGTGACCCCATTGAAATGGGGAAGGAACGATTCAGCGACGATTGCTACCTTCACATCTTCAGCATGCTTTTCGTCAATTACACGCAAGTGAATATGACAAGGGTAGTGGATTAACTTCAGCTGTCTCGTTGTGGCCGCAACTCTTTAGTGGCAAAATACCTAGGTGTCCTATGAACAGTCCAGCCCTTCCGCCGTGGCGGCAAATGCCAATAAGAACGAAAAAGACTCCCGCATCGCGGTGTTGCTATTCCCTGTGCTGATTTTGCTGGGCGGACTGTGCGGAATGCTCGTTCCCCAAGCGTTCGTGGGGTTTTCCGGATGGATAAATCCCCTGCTGATGGTGATCATGTTCTGCATGGGGCTGACGCTGACCTTGCCAGACTTCGCCCTGGTGTTCAAGAACCCGTTGCCGGTGCTCGGCGGTGTCGCAGCGCAGTTCATCGTGATGCCATCCATGGGCTGGCTGGTCGCCACGCTGCTGCAGCTTGAACCTGCCTTGGCCGCCGGCCTGATCCTGGTTGGCTGCGCACCAGGAGGCACGGCATCGAATGTGGTTTCCTACCTGGCTCGAGGCAATGTCGCCCTGTCCGTTGCCATGACGTCCGTGTCGACCTTGCTCGCACCGCTGTTGACCCCGGCGCTGGCCTTGTGGCTGGCTGGCCAGTACATGCCAGTCGATGCTGGATCCATGGCCGTCAGCGTCATCAAGATCGTATTGATCCCTGTGGTCCTAGGCATCGTCCTGCGCATGCTGTTCAACCAGTTCGTGGCGAAGATCGGTGGTGTGCTGCCATGGCTGTCGGTACTAGCCATCACCTTCGTGGTGACGGTCATCGTCGCGGGCAGTGCACAGACGATTTTGACTGCTGGCCTGCTGGTCCTGGTTGCGGTCATTTTGCATAATGCCCTGGGCCTGGCTTTGGGGTATGCCATGGGTGTCCTGTTGCGCGTTCCCGAAGCTTCCCGGCGAACAATCGCCATCGAAGTCGGCATGCAGAATTCAGGCCTCGCCGGTGGGCTAGCGAAGCAATACTTCTCGCCTGAAGCCGCTCTGCCAGGTGCCGTATTCTCTGTTTGGCATAACTTGTCCGGCGCATTGATCGCAGCTTATTGGCGGAGAAAAGACGCTAAATAGTTCGAGAGTGCGGCACGGATAAAAGTATTCCATCATAAGAATATCTTGACCTGTCCAAGTCTTCACCGGATCCGGCACGTTCCAAGTTCGAATGAAGCCCATGCGCTGGGAAACTGTAATCTTGGTTGGTGACCATCTTGCTTGCCTTGGTCGGAATTCTCGGGATTTCGGCATCTGGCCCCATTATTGCCGCCTTCCCTGGTGTCCCGGTTCTCTCCATGGCCTTTTGGCGCAATGGAGCTGCGGCGGCCGCGCTCAGCGCACCGGCACTGCGAAAGAACTCCACAACTTATCTGCAGATGACCGGGCGAGAATGGTTCTTGACCGGGGTAGCAGGTGTAGCTCTCGCACTGCATTTCGTGTGCTTCATGTATTCGATGCGACTAACCAGCGTGGCTGCTGGAACGGCACTGGTGTGCATCCAAGGTGTCTGGATCGCGATTTACCAGGTTCTTCGCGGAACCAAATATCGAACGCAGGTTTTCCTTGGCATGGGCATTGCGCTGCTTGGTGCAATCATCATCACGGGATTCGACATGGGGCTGGGACGTGATGCCATCATTGGCGACCTCTTGGCACTAGCCGGTGGCGTCTTGGCCGCTGTGTACACGCTGGCCGGATCCGTGGCTCGCAGGACCTTGGGAACTACAACGTATGCCTCGAGCTGCTATGCCATTACCGCCGCAGTGCTGCTAATCCTGTGTTTCCTGACTGGAACGCCGATTTGGGGTTTCGACGCCCGAGGATGGATGGCGATCATTCTGCTGACGCTTTGCGCGCAGATCTTTGGCCATACCGCCATGAATCATTTGCTCAGCGTGCTCGGTCCGCTCACGGTCTCGACGCTGATTCTGCTCGAGATTCCTGGCGCGGCAATCCTAGCGGCAATGTTCTTGGGGCAGGTAGTTCCTATCGCTACCTATGCCGGGTTGGCCGTGATACTTGTTGGGCTTGCCCTCGTGATTCGAGGGCAAGCCCAACCAAAAGCAGCCTAGACGGCTTTATTTGTCATCTTCGAGGATTTCGCGGATTTCTTCCACGCTGGCTTCACGCGATTCAACAGGCTCGTGCGGTTGTGCAGGAAGTGGTTCGTTTTCCCATGGATCCTCAATTGGTTTCGAGGCCTTCCACACAGCTACCAGCACTGCGACAAGTCCCGCAATCAAGCCAACGGCTAGTACTTTTCCTGCTTTGCTCTTCTTGCTCATGCATTGCTCCCGATCCGAAAAAATTCACGCTAACCGACAGTTCAAGACTAGGCAGTTCTATGCCCAGTGGCCAGCAGTATCGGACAAGCAACCTAAGAATGGTCCAAATTTTCTCTCAACGCGTACGTCAGTATTTAGCGGGTCGAGCATAGATCATGGAAGAATGAAGGCATGACCGCAAACGCAACTCATAAAGCCACGATTCACACTACTTTGGGCGATATCGTTGTCGATCTCTTCGGCAATCACGCACCAAAGACCGTAAAGAACTTCGTTGGCCTCTCGACCGGTGAGCAGGAGTGGGTACACCCAGAATCCGGTGACAAGAAGACCAACACCCCGCTGTACAGCGGAACCATCTTCCACCGCATCATTTCTGATTTCATGATTCAGGGTGGCGACCCACTGGGCCAGGGCTTCGGCGGCCCAGGCTACCAGTTCGATGATGAGATCCACCCAGAACTGAACTTCAACGAGCCTTACAAGCTGGCCATGGCCAACGCGGGCATCCGCATGGGCCGTGGAACCAACGGTTCGCAGTTCTTCATCACCACCGTTCCTACCACCTGGCTGCAGGGCAAGCACACCATCTTCGGTGAAGTCCTTGACGCTGACTCGCGCAAGATCGTTGACGCGCTGAACGCCGTTGCTACCGATGGCCGTGACAAGCCACTGGAAGACGTCGTTATCAACTCGGTCGACATCGAGACCCTGTAACAACACAGGCGCACCAACCCGAGGCTCTGACGATTCCCTAGCGGCATTGTCGGGGCCTCGAGTATTTAATCCTTCTCCCCCAACTCAAGGCAGGTACTGATGTCCTTTGGACAGGTTTTCCCAGAGGGCCAAGCAACTCCGACGTGCTATCGACACTCGCAGACGGTGTCCTATGTTTCATGCCACCGGTGCGGACGTCCGGTCTGCCCGCAGTGCCAGGTCTCTGCGCCTGTAGGTGTGCAATGCGTAGACTGCGTCGCGCAAGCCAATAAGAACCTGCCGCGGCAGAAGACCCAATTCGGTGGCCGGGCTCGATCCGGTGCTCCTGTTATCACCTACACTTTCATCGGCCTGAACGTGCTGGTGTATCTGCTGCAGTGGATCATCCCTGGATTCACCAATCAGCTTGTACTTGCGCCGGCTCTGGCCGCCTATGAGCCATGGCGCCTGATCACCAGCGCCTTTGCCCACTCCACGAGCTCCTTCTTGCACCTTGCCATGAACATGTACGGCGTCTACATCTTCGGCACCATGCTCGAACCAAGGATGGGACGGCTGCGCTTCACCTGGCTATACCTGCTCAGCGCTTTTGGCGGTTCACTAGGCGTTCTCCTGCTGAGCAACCCGATCAGCGCCACGCTCGGCGCTTCGGGCGCACTGGCAGGCTTGTTCCTCGCAACTTTCGTAGTGTTCCGTTCCAACAAGCAGGCACTTCGCTCCATGGGAATTATCCTGGCGCTGAATGTCGTTCTCGGCTTCGTTATTCCCAGTATTTCGTGGCAGGGGCATCTGGGCGGAGCGATATTGGGTATCCTCGCAGCCTGCTGCATTGTGCTGATCCCGCGAAGTAATCCACAGCGTGCGCGTAACCAGATACTTTTACTCACGGCCTTGTCGATTGCGTTGCTGGCAGCCCTTTACCTCTCCACGGAAGCAGTGAAGTGGCCCTTGGGATAGTTCGAAAAGAAGCAATGCAGTTATCCACACTGCTTATCCACACTGTTAATAACTTACAAGCGTGTAACTCTCGAGGCCTAGTGGTTATTAACAGCCCCAAGACCCCGTGATATCAGGGATATTCGCCTTGGAGTACCCAATACTCACAACCTTGTCCCCAGTTGTGGATAACTTTTTAACAACCCCTGTAGATAGTGCATATACGAATCCACCGACTGTTAATAACTTCGGGTTCGAAAGTTTAAACGAATCATGAGAATCACGGTTCAATAAGCGGAATCACGCCTTATCCACAGCCGGAATCCACAGTGTTAATAACTTACAAGCATGTCATTTCAGTTTCCAATATTCCAGTTGACCTGTACTTTATCCGAAAAATCGTGAACTCTGCCCAAGTTCTCCCCAGCTGTGGATAACTTTGTGAACAACTGTTTATAAAAGTTGTTCACAGTCACTGTGGATAAGCGTGTTTGCCTGTGGATTACTTGGTGAGAACTGGCAGGATCAGCATGCTGGCAAAGATGAGCATGACGATTCCGATAAGTACATCAAGTACCTGCCACGCCTTGGGGTTGGCAAAGAGCGGGGCAAGGAAACGTGCGGCGTAGGCAAGTGCGAAGAACCAAGTGAAGCTGGCAATGATCGCACCAGTGGCGAAATAGGGTGCGCCTGCGGCTTGGGAAGTAGCAATTGAACCAAGAAGCAGTACCGTGTCGATATAGACATGTGGATTCAGCCAGGTGAGGGCCAACGTCGTTCCGATGATCGAGACGGCTGTTGTTGCACCGGGGAGCCCTGAGACTTTCAGCGCCTCGGGCTTCAGTGCTCGGCGGAAAGCGAAAATCGCGTAGCTTGCCAGGAAGATGAAACCGCCTATTCGCGCAATCACCAATATCCAGGGCGCTCGGTCGACAAGCGCTCCCATGCCGCTGGCTCCGGCGGCAATCAGGATCGCATCTGATAATGAGCACACCAAAGCGGTGATGAAAACATGCTCTTTCCTGATTCCCTGGCGCAGCACAAACGCATTTTGCGCACCGATGGCGACGATGAGGGACAGGCCAGTGGTAAAGCCGAAGAACAAGGATCCAGAGAGCATGTAGAAACTGTAAGAGATTAGCTGATCTGCGTCGAACTTAAGTTTCTGATTCTAGATTAGAGTTCCTAATGTGAACATGGATGTGGAACACCTCGAAACCCTGCTTGCGGTAGTTGATGCGGGAAGCTTCGATGATGCCTCGATTGATCTGGGAGTGACCGCTTCGGCCGTCAGCCAGCGCATCAAGGCCTTGGAGAACCGCCTGGGCGCAGTCCTGCTCGTCCGCAGTCGCCCGGTTAGGCCTACCGAGCATGGACTGAAAGTTCTGCGCTATGCGCGACAGATGACGCTGCTCAGTGCAGAGTTCTCCAAAGAGATAGCCTCCGAAAATCCGATCCCGATCGCCATTGGAGTCAACGCGGATTCGCTCTCCACTTGGTTCGGTCCGGTATTCTACGAGCTCGCGAAGTTCGAAGACCTCTCCTGTGAAATAGTGCGTACCGATGAAAACAGGGGACTGGAGCTACTTCGAACCGGTCGCGTCAGCGCCGTGGTCACCAATGCGGAGGAGAATATCCAGGGTTGCATCAGTGACAAACTGGGTGCACTGCGCTATCGCGCAGCCGCGCAAGCTTCGGTGGTCCAACGCCATGTACCTACTGGGGCCGTGGAAGAGCTCATTCGCACTCCGATGGTGGTCTTCGATCGTGAGGATCCCTTGCAGCATGAGATGCTCCAGCGGGTTGCCGGGGCTAAAGCGCGACCGGAAGGCCAAGTCCACCATGTTCCAGATTCCATGCAGTTCGTTGCGGCCATAGAAGCGGGGATGGGGTGGGGGATGGTTCCAGAAACGCAGCTGCAGAAAGCCAGCGGGCTGCAGGTACTCAACGAGCAATGGTTTATCGATGTGCCACTGTATTTTCAGCGCTGGGCTGTGGACTCGCAGATCCTCGCGAGGATAGGTGGCATTTTGGTCACAGCCGCGAGACAGCAAGGCCTGCATTTGCTAGCCTGAGGTGGTCACCAGCAATCATTGCTTGGACCCGGACGAGGGAGCCGTACCCGGAGCGCGACAAGACGGCCAGGAAGTATCTGGCATGCATTGGGTAATTTTGATCGTTTCCGGACTATTCGAAGCGGTATGGGCCATCGCTCTTGGCATGAGCGAGGGGTTCTCCAAACTCGTTCCGACCATCGTCTTCTTCGCGGCGCTGGTTGTGTCCATGGGTGGACTGGCCTACGCCATGAAGGAAATTCCCGTCGGCACTGCATATGCCATCTGGGTAGGCATCGGAGCCTCGCTTGCCGTCATTTACTCGATGGCCACCGGACAGGAAGCCTTCAGCGTACTGAAGATGGTCTTCATTCTCGGATTGGTTGGTTGCATCATCGGCTTGAAAGCCGTCAGCCACTAATATCAAAAGCCGCCATTAAACAACTTCGCCGGCCCCCTCAGCAGGGGGCCGGCGATACGGCTATTTCCAGCCCGTTGTCATGAAAAAGCCGACCATCGCAATACCGAAGCCGACAACGATGTTCCAACCGCCGATATTCGGAATCGGGTACAGGGTCTGCGAAACGTAATAAACGATGATCCACAGCAGGCCCAGAAGCATCAGTCCGAACATGACTGGCTTGTACCAGCCCGGCATCGGCTTATCGATGGCATGGGCGCTCTGGCGCGTCTCCTGCGGCTGTGAATTCTTCTTGCGTCGTGGCTTTGACTCCGGCACTCGAATGCTCCCTCGGCTTCATCTGCTTAATGTAGTAAATGTGGGTGACCTTCAGGTCTTCCCGGTAGGCTTGGGTGCAAGAATGCTGAGAACTGCTTAGTGCATTCCTACGTAGCTTCCATACTAGCCGTTACCCGCTGGAACTCTGGGTTTTGGCCAGTATCGACCCATCTTAGTTGACCTATTTCGCGCATTTCTTTCCCTTAAGGAGCCAGACCGCCGTGAACCGATCAGCCACTGCGCAGGGACGTCGCATGCAGCACCGACGACCGTCGGCAGGAAACCGTATTGCCGGATTCTTTGGCGAACTGCTGATCACCCTTGGCATCTTGCTGATGCTCTACGTGGTGTGGGAACTGTGGTGGACGAATATCGACTCGGCCCAGGCCCAGAAGGAAGTCACCGCAAACCTCGTGCAAGAACTTGGCGAGGTCGTGGTGCCGGAAGGCAACGAGGAGGAAGAGGAGAAGGACTACGGTCCGGCTCCGGTCACGGAAGTGGCTCCCGGAGAAACTTTCGGGATCATGTATTTCCCGCGCTTTGGCGCTAGCGGATCGCACCACCCGGTGACCTACGGAGTGGAAGACCACGTGATCGATAACCTCGGCATTGGCTATTACCCGACCACGCAGCAACCGGGGGAGCTGGGCAACTTCGCCGTAGCGGCCCACCGCCAGACCCATGGCCAGGTCTTCTGGGATATTGACAAGCTGCAAGACGGCGACAAGATCTATCTGCAGACTGCACAGGGGTATTACACCTACACCTGGTACGCCACCGAGATTGTGGCTCCATCCAATGGCGATGTCCTGTTGCCTACCCCGCACCAGTGGGGAGTGGAACCAACGAAGTCCATCTTGACCATGACCACCTGCCATCCGAAGTACTCGACCCAGCAACGCATGATCGCGTATTCGGAACTCACCGATTGGCGTCCACTGGATGCAGGTCCGCCGAAGGAAATCCGTGACATGGTCATCGACGCAACGAGCTAGGAGAAGAGATGTACGCCTGGATATTTAGAAATCTGCCCGGCCCTTTGTGGCTTCGTATTTTTGAAGCATTGATTCTCATTGCCGCGATCGTGCTATTACTGATGATGTACGTTTTCCCATGGCTGAACCAGTACATCAGCCCATTCACCGATTCAACGATTGGCCAGAGCACCCCGTGAGCAGCACCAGGATCCTCGTGATCGATAATTACGACAGCTTTGTGTACACCCTCGTGGGTTACCTGCAGGAGCTGGGCGCGGAAACCACCGTATACCGCAACGACGATTTGAGCGTTGGGGAAGCAACCAAGTTGGCTGCGGAATACGACGGTGTGCTGATCTCCCCGGGCCCGGGCGAGCCTGCAGGAGCGGGTGTCAGCATCGATCTGATCAAGTGGTGCGGGCAGCAGCGCAAGCCAATGCTCGGTGTCTGCCTTGGGCATCAGGCGCTCGCTGAAGCCTATGGCGGCACGGTCACGCACGCCGAAGAACTAATGCACGGCAAGACCTCGCTGGTGAGCCACGAAAACCACCCGGTCTTCAACCAGGTAGCCAACCCCTTCACCGCAACGCGCTACCACTCCCTGGCAGCCGTACGCGAGAGCATCCCTGCTGAGCTTGAAATCATCGCTGCTACCGCCGGGGGAGTCATCATGGGGCTGGCGCACCGGGAAGCACCACTATGGGGCCTGCAGTACCACCCAGAGTCGGTGCTGACCGAGCAGGGATACCAGATGCTGGGCAATTGGCTGGAATTCGTAGGACTTCAGGGGGCAGCCAAGAAGGCCACGACCCTGAGCCCGCTCTTCAGCGGAGAGTAGCCTAGCAGCCTATCGGTCGCGCCCGTTTTCCCGTGGCGGGTTAGTCCGATCTGGCGGGCCGTTCCCATTGGAAGGAGCCGGAGCGTCACTGGTAGGCGAAGCACTGTCGGACGGATCATCGGATTCTTCTGAATCTGGAGATTCGGTCCCGCTGGGCGATGGTTCTTCACTTGGTTCTGGTGCCGGCGGAGCCTTGGCCACAGAAATCTTCACCAGGCTTCCCTGAGCCACGTCCTCGGAGGCCTCGGGGGACTGCTTGAACAGGGTTCCCTCAGGGTAGTCGTCGGTTGCCACCTCATCGAACTGAACTTCCAACCCGATGTCGTCCGCAGAGAGCTTCTCTTCAGCTTCCTCACGGCTCATCTCGGTAACGACCGGAACGGTCACCATGCCGGTAGAAAGGATCAGGTCGACTTCGCTGCCGGCCTTCACCTTGGAGCCCAGCTCCGGGCTGGTGCCAATAACCCAGTCGGTTGGAATGGTTGCAGAGTTCTCCCGGCTGACTTCACCCACTTCGAGGCCAGCTTCACGCAGGGCATCGCGGGCAGCCGTCTCGGACTGGTTCGCCAGATCCTTGGGAATCGTGCGCTGTTCCGAACCATCGGAAATGAACAGCGCAACCGTGGATTCCTTGGAAACCATGGACCCTTCTGCCGGGTCGGTTCGGGTCGCCTTGCCCTGCTCTACTTCATCACTGAATTCCCGCTCTACACGCACCTGGAAGGTGGAATCGCGCAGCAATTCACGTGCGTCGTCTTCGGACATCTCCAGGACCTTGGGCACAGCAACTGGGGCACGCTTTTCAGCCTCGGCCTGGATCGAGCGGATCACCAGGAAACTGGCGATACCCACAGCGATCAGGGCAATGATGGTCAGCAGGATGATCAGGCCGCGGTTGGACTTGTGCCGTGCAGGGGCCTCGGGAGCCTCATCTTCGACGAAGACCGGGTGCTGGCTGGTGCCTGGCGCTGACTGCGCGATGAACCCGGTTTCAGTCTCGCCGTGCATGCCGTATATCGGCAAGGTGTAGGTTGATGGTGCCGGTTCGTCATCATGGAATTCAATGCCGTTCAGTGCATCTTCCAACGCAGCCGCGAAAGCGCCTGCGCTCTGGAAACGGTCATCGCGTTCCTTGGACAGAACCTTGGAAACGATCGGGTCGAAGATCGGGTCAACGTCGTGCTTGACCTCGCTGGGCGCTGACGGAATCTCGCCAACGTGCTGGTACGCGACCGAAACCGGCGAATCACCGGTGAACGGGGGGCGCTGGGTCATCAGCTCGTAGAACAGGCAGCCAACAGAGTAGATATCCGAACGGAAATCGACCTGTTCGCCGCGTGCCTGCTCAGGAGAGAAGTACTGGGCGGTTCCCACCACAGCGGCGGTCTGCGTCATTGTCGCCGATGTGTCCAAGGCACGGGCTATGCCGAAGTCCATCAGCTTCACGTGGCCGGCATCGGTCACCATCACGTTGGCCGGCTTGATGTCGCGGTGGACGACATTGTTATTGTGCGAATGATCCAGGGCATTGCATACGCCGCGGGTGACGTGCACAGCGAAGGAAGCGTCGACATCGCCCGAAGCTATCACCTGCTTCAGAGTCCGGCCGGTCACGTATTCCATGACCATGAAGGGCAAGCGCTCACGGCTATGATCGGTAGCAGGCAGCTCGCCGGTGTCGTAGACGGCAACGATATTCGGATGGCTCAGGCCCGCGACGGCCTTGGCTTCACGGCGGAATCGATTGACCACCATGGGGTTGCTTGCGGTATCCGGGCGCAGCACCTTGACCGCGACCTTGCGCGAAAGCACATGGTCGGTGGCAAGATAGACATCCGCCATGCCGCCGCGGCCTACCAGCGATTCGATCTCGTAGCGATCGTTGATCAACCGTGGCAAGCCGGGGGGCAAGGCTTCGACTTCACTCATGGCGCTTCGCTTTGGTCCGGCTCTGCAGCTTCTGGGGATTCAGATGCCGACGGGGTAGCGGACTCGGATGCTTCGGGTTCTTCTGGGCCCATGGAAATATCCAGGGTCACCGTGGTGCCCGGCTCTACTTCGCTGCCGGCTGGAACGTCCTGCGCAAGCACCGTGCCAGCGACCGAAGAGTCATGGCGTTCCTCGCCCTTGGCCACGGCCAGCCCAGCGTCCTGGATGCGCTTCTGCGCAGCTTCGTAGCCCATGCCGGTTACCGAAGGAACGCCAACGGTTTCGGGAGCCATGGCGTAGGTAATCGAAATGGTTTCGCCCTTTTCGACGCTGCCGGTCGGGTTCAGCGAAATGACTTCGCGTGGGTCGTACTCATTGGTTTCCTGCGGGGTCGCGTCAACGACCAGGCCCTTGCCCTCAAGCTCTGCCGTCACGGTGTCGATATCCTGGCCCACCAGCGAGGCCGGAACCTCTACGTAGGTCACGGTTTCACTCGGGGTCGGGGAAGAGGACTCGGAGGTCTCCGATGCTTCGGTGGTTTCTTCCGAAGGATCGGTGGATTCCTCGGTCGGAGAAGGGGATTGGGAAACATCGGTGCTCTGCGTGACCGAAGCCGTCGGCTGATTGTCCTTGTCGCTGCTCATGGCAGGGATCAGCCACGCCAGCAAGGCAATCACGGCGGCCAGCGCGATGATCACGATCAGCGGGACCAGCCAAGGGCTGCGTTTGGCCCCGGCCTCGCCAGCCGGATCCTGGGTATCCACGTCCTCGTCATCGAATCCGCCGGCTGCGGCACTGGACCCGGAGAAACCGCTGGTAGCGCCGGCAGGTTCCACCACGGTCGGCATCGCATTGGTCATCGTCGGCGCGGAATCAGCACGCGGCACCACCTGGGTGGCGTCGTTACCCATGTTGACCACTTGGGTTGCGTCGGTGGCGATACCGGTGGCCAGCATGCCGGGAACGGCCAAGGTCGCGGTATTGGTATCACCGGAGCGCAGTGCATCGGCGGCCTTCGCCAGCGCCGTTGCGTCCTTCGGGCGATCCGACGGGTTCTTGGCCAGCATCGACATGATCAGCTGGCGTACCGGTGCCGGGATGGTGTCCGGCAGCGCCGGGGGAGCATCGTTGACCTGTGCGAGGGCGATGGCGATCTGCGATTCGCCGGTGAACGGGCGGCGTCCTGCCAGGCACTCGTAGCCGATCACGCCCAAGGCGTAGATGTCAGAGCTGCCGGTGGCGATCTGCCCGGTGGCCTGTTCCGGGGCCAAGTACTGGGCGGTTCCCATTACCTGCCCGGTGGCGGTCAGCGGAACCTGGTCAGCAAGCCGGGCAATGCCGAAGTCGGTGATCTTCACGACGCCCGAAGGCATCACCAGGATGTTACCCGGCTTCACATCGCGGTGCACCAGGCCGTGCTCGTGGGCTGCTGCCAGCGCGCGGGCGGTCTGCGCGATCAGCGAGAGCGTACGGTCCACGTCGAGCTTGCGCTCGCGCTCGATAATGGTGGACAGCGGCGGGCCGGGAACCAGTTCCATCACCAGATAGGCGGAGCCCTGTTCCTCGCCGTAGTCGAAGACGCCAGCGATGCCAGGGTGGTTCAGCAGCGCGGTGTGGCGTGCTTCCACGCGGAAACGCGTCAGGAAGCTCTCATTATCGGTGTATTCCTCTTTGAGGATCTTGATCGCTACCAGACGTCCTAGGACCTGGTCTCGTGCCTTCCAAACTTCGCCCATGCCACCGATCGCAATGCGGTCGGTCAGCTTGTAACGACCGCCCAAGGTGGTGCCGGTTACTGGCCTCACTTGTTGAACACCGCCTCTAACATCGTCTTCATAAGTGCACCTGCCGTGTTGTGGCCGGTGTTGTAATCTACGTCTTGAATATTGACCGTGATGGCAACCTGCGGATCATCGGCCGGTGCGAAACCGGTCATCCAGGAGTTCACCATGCGGACTCCGTTCTCTGACGGTCGCTGCGAGGTGCCGGTCTTGGCTCGGAAATCCACGCCGGGAACGCGGGCATTCATGGCCGTACCGCTCACAACCGGGCCTTCCATCAGCTCGGTGAGCTGTTCGGCAACTTCCGGGGTGGTGGCCGTGGAGAACTTCTCCGGCTTCGGGTCCTCGATAACTCGAAGATCCGGCGCGATGACCTTGCCGATCAAATTCGGCTTCATGATCACGCCGTCATTGGCGATGGCCATGGCGGCCATGTTCATCTGCAGCGGAGTAGCCTTGTTTTCCCATTCGCCGATTGCCATCTGCGCCATCTGCGCTTCATTGGCCTCAGCAGAAGGGAACTCGCTTGGAACAACATTCTGCGGGATGCTCAGCTGCTGCCCGTAGCCGAAGCGCTCGGCAACCTCGGTGAAGGCATCCTTGCCGACGGTCTGGCTGATTTCCATGAACGGGGTGTTGCAGCTCTGGGCAAAGATGAACTCGAGCCTTGCCCGGGTATCCCGCGCGCAGATGCCCTCATTGAAGTTGTTCATCTTAGCGGTCGAATGCGGATAATTCACCGACACCGGATTGTCGATGGGGGTTTCCATATCGAACTTGCCTGATTCCAGGGCCGCAACGGTGCTGATGATCTTGAACGAGGAACCTGGGGTCACCGGGTTGCTGATGGCCGGGTTCCGGTAGGGGCTCAAGCCGTCGGTGTTGCTGATGTCCTTCAGGTTCTGGGCCGCCTGGGAGGTCGAGTGCACCGCCAGCAGGTTGGTGTTGTAGCTTGGCTTGGAAGCCATCGCCAGGATGTCACCGGTCTTCGGATTGGTCACGATGATCGTGGCCTTCAAGTTGTCAGGAATCGCTTCGAAGGCAGTCTTCTGCAACTGCCCGTCAATGGTCAGCTCAACCGAGGCGCCTTCGGAACGGGTACCGGTGAACATGGCCGACAAGCGGTCGAAGAGCAGATCCGAGCTCGTGCCGGTCAGCCAGTCGTTCAGCTGCGATTCGAGCTGGGTGGTGCCATTCGCGAGCGAATAGTAGCCAGTCAGGTGGGCGTAGGTTTTCGCGTCGTGGTAAACACGCTGGAATTCGAACTGGCCATCATCGGTCGGAACGGATTCGGCAATCGGCTTGCCGTCGACCAGGATCGCGCCGCGGGGCAGGTCGAACTCGCGGTAGAGTTCGCGCTTGTTCAGCGCATTCTCCGAGAGCGGCTTGGCGTCGAAGAACTGGATGTAGCTCAGTCCACCCAGGCAGATGACGAACAGGACGGTTAGCGCAACCCAAACGCGCTTGATTGCATGATTCACTTTTTCGTCACCGCCTTGGTGCTGGAGGTAAGGGCCGTGCTGGCACTTGCAAATTCATCGGTTGGTCCTACGCCGCCAGTCTTCGGGCGGCGCGAGTTGTGGGAGATCAGGAGCAGCAACGCGATGATGATCCAGTTCGCCAGCAGCGATGAGCCGCCGGCGGCCATAAATGGCGTTGCCAGGCCGGTCAGCGGGATCAGCCGGGTGACGCCTCCGATGATCACGATGCATTGCAGGCCCAGGGTGAAGGACAGGCCTGCAGCCAGTAGCTTGCCGAAGGTATCGGCCGAGCCCAAGGCGGCCCGCAAGCCACGGGAGACCAGCAGCATGTAGAGCAGGATGATCGCGGCCACGCCGATCAGGCCAATTTCTTCGCCGAAGGAGGCAATGATCATGTCGGAGTTGGCCAGCGGAACACGGTAGGGGGAACCCGCGCCCAGGCCGGTGCCGAACAAGCCGCCGTCAGCCATGCCGAATAAGCCTTCGACGATCTGCATGCTGCCACCCTTGGCCTGGTAGATCGCAGGGTCAAAGGCGTTGAGCCAGACGTCCAGGCGGCGGGTCACGTGGCTCATGGTCAGGCCCGCGACGATGCCGCCGGCGACAACCATCAAGGCACCGATGAGCACCCAGGAAATACGCGCGGTTGCCACGTAGATCATCACGATGAACAGGCCGAAGAAGAGGATCGCGGAACCGAGGTCTCGCTGCACCACGAGCACGCCGATGGAGAGCAGCCAAGCGATAACCATCGGAGCCATATCCCGCAGGCGGGGCAGCTGCAGCGGTCCGAACTTGCGGCCAGCCATCAGGATCAAGTCGCGGTTCGACGAGAGATAACCGGCGAAGAAGATCGACAAGGTGATCTTCGCGAGTTCGCCTGGCTGCAGTGAGAACATGCCCATGCGGATCCAAATGCGGGCACCGTTGATCGTGACACCCAGTTTGGGAATCAACGGAAGCAGGAGCAATACGACCGATAGCAGCAGGGCGATATAGGTAAACCGACGCAGCAGGCGGTGGTCCTTGATTGCCCAGAGAACGACCGAAGCAATGACGATGGCAATGGCAGTCCAGAGCAGCTGGCGCGCCGACTGGGACGTTCCTTTAGCCAGGTCAATGCGGTGAATCATGGCTAAGCCAAGGGAGTTCAACGCAATCGTAATCGGAAGTATTACTGGATCGGCATATTTGGCGAAGATGCGCAGCAGCACATGAACCGTCAGGGATAGTGCCGCCAGGATGCCCATCTGCACGTAGAAGTCGGTGCTGTCGACATCCTCGGTGGAGCTGCCCACCAGATAGAACGCGGCACCGCCCACGCAGAGGGCCAGCAGCACCAGCAGCAGCTCGAGATTGCGCCGAGGCACCGGTGCGGTTTGCACTTCGGTCATTGCATTATCTCCTGGCAGTAGGCGGGCAGTTCGAGCTGGTTGGCGGAATCCGAGGATCCGGGAACGGTGACCGGGCAGTTCTGCTTCGCGGTGACCAGGAGTTCCTGGATGATCATCTGGGCATGCTGCTGGTTCTCTGCCGAGATGGTCGATTCAACGCGGTGGCGTGAATACTCCGGCAGGGCTTCGAGCGGCACCTTGCTGACTGTGTCGACCTCGGAGAGCGAAATCGGTCCGAGCTCCTGGGGAACGCCCTTGTAGATTGCGACCTTTCCATCGACAGTGCCAACAAAGTACTGGGTCTGGGTCCACATGTAGCCCCAGACGCCCAGGGCAATGACGAAGAAAGCCGTCAAGGTCAGCAGGATCGGCATCATCCAACGGCGCTGCTGCACCGGAGCATCCAGTGGATCCAGCACCTCGCCGGCCGCCGGGGAACGGTGGGTCAGCAAGGCAGCTGCACGGCGTTCGCCGGTGTGCTGGGTCACCACCGGGATCTGGCCGGTTTGCGTCGCAAGCTGGGCGGCGCCCACCAGCAGGTGGGGACGCTGGGAAATCTCATGGCGGAGCAGCGAAGCGCTGGCTTCGACATCGCCTTCGGCGGCAATGGTGAGCTGGCCGGTATCCGGTGCGGGTTCTGGTTCGGCGGGCGCTTCGCCTTCGACGACAGCGTTTTCGACAACCTCGAACATCACCACGGTGACGTTATCCGGCGCACCATTCTTCAAGGTGATGGCAACCAGGTCGTTGACCGCTTCATCCATATCGGCGGTAGTGCGGATGATCTGCTCGATTACCGGAACCGGCACCGCGTCGGTGAGTCCGTCAGAGCACAGCATCCAGCGTTCGCCGGGTTCTGCCTCGAATTGGTCGACATCGAGTTCCGGGGAGGCATCCGAGTCGCCCAGCACGCGCAAGAGCACGTTCTTATGCGGGTGGACCTCGGCCTCGGCCGGCTTGATGCGGCCTTCGTCGACCAGCCGCTGCACGAAGGTATGGTCCTTGCTGATCTGCTCGAAGACCCCGTGCTTCAAGCGGTAGGCGCGGGAGTCGCCGATGTGCGCCATGTGCAGGGTACTTCCCGAGAGCAGCAGGGAAGTGACGGTGGTACCCATCCCCGAAAGCTTCGGGTTGGCGCCGACGAGTTCATTCAGCACCAAATTGGCGGCCTGGATCTCATCCGGCAGGGCATTTTGCGGATCTGCGGTGCCATCGTGGTCCAGATGCACCAAATCAAGCACGGTGGAGGCTGACGCCACGTCACCGCCGACGTGTCCGCCCATGCCATCGGCAAGCACCGCGAGGTACGCGCCGGCGTAGGCGGAGTCGTCATTCTTCTTGCGAACCCGCCCCACGTCGGATTTCGCAGCAAATTTTAGTTTGAGGGCCATAGGCTAGGGCTTCAATTCCAGGACAGTCTTTCCGATGCGGATTCGCTGGCCGGGCTCCACTGCCTGGGCGCGTGAGAGCTGGTTGTCACCCACGAAGGTGCCGTTGGTTGAGCCGAGATCTTCAATGAACCAGCGCGATCCCTGCGGGAACAGGCGGGCATGGCGTCCCGAAGCGTAGTCATCATCGAGAACGACGGTGGCATCCTGAGCTCGCCCGAACATGATCGGTTGGCCGCGGAGGGGAATGCTGCTGCCGGCCAGTGGGCCCTCAACAACTTCCAATGACGTGGCGGCCTTGCGCGCAGGCACTTCTGGTTCCGCCAGCTCTGGATTCTTCTTCAGTTCCCGAGCGCTGGGCTTGCCGGTGCGGGCCCGCGATCCGATGGCCAAGTCGCGGCGCATCGATCCGACAACGCTTAATACGAGCAGCCAGATGAGGACCAAAAAGCCCAATCGGAACAAGCTTAGAACCAGGTCGTTCACGCGCGGCCTCCGTTGTTCGAGGTAATCAGCCGAAAGACGATTTTTGTCTGTCCGATAGTAATGATCGAACCGTCAAATATACGGGTTTCTTCCGAAATCTTCTTGCCGTCCACGTAGGTTCCATTGGTTGAACCCAGATCGGTGACGACGAAACTGGTTTTGCCACGGGTTTCGACGCGCACATGCTGGCGGGAAACGCCGGAATCATCCACGGGAATATCGGTGCTGGCCGAACGGCCCAGCACGATGGAGTGGTGATGCAGGGCGTAGCGCTGTCCAGCGACCTCAAGAATTGCCTGCTTCTGCATGGGCTTCTTGGGGATCTCTGCAATCGGACGGACCGATGGACGTGGCTGTGCGGTTGTCGGCGGGGTGGCGGATGGCGCTGCGGGCGCTGCTGCTCGCTCCTTTACCGGAGCCGAGGCTGCTGGGCGCGAGCTGGACTCCTTGACCGTGCTGGCAATCTCCATTTCTCCGGGCTTGAAATCGTCCTTGGAAACAAAATGGATCGTGATGTCGCCGTGGACCGAGTAGTCCTGGGCTGCCGCATGTTCAGCGGTGACCTTTGCCATTTCGTTGACGACGCCCCGCCCCCAACCCTGCGCGGTGTTGTAGTCCTTGGTGCTCAGCGAGACAACGAAGTCATTGGCTGCAAGGCTGCGGCCCTCGCTGATCGGCATGATTCCGCGGTCCATGTCATTGCGTAGCGCGGTAGTCAGTTCGACTGGCTTGAGATCTGCGGTGCTGGTGCCACGAAAGAAGCTAGTGACGACCTTCTCTAAGCCGCGTTCGACATTGTCGAGAAAGCCCATTATTCGTGCTCCTTCCTTAGGGTCCATGGCTGGTTATTGCGAGCCTGCATTCACGCCGTCCAAGCTGTGAACACAGAACTTCATATTCGATCTTACTGTTTTCAGCTGTGCAAATGCCGAAAAATCCTTGAGCGGCTCAAGTGCGTCAATATCAACGATAAATGCCCCAAAAAGGTTTCCCATGTGTCCCTAACCACAAATCAGGGTTTCGATTAGGTGAACGGAAAATGAGTGTGTAAGCTATTTCTTGTTGCAAAGAACGATGGCAACGAAAACAGAATATGCGCGAGTGGCGGAATTGGTAGACGCGCTGGCTTCAGGTGCCAGTGATCGCAAGGTCGTGGGGGTTCAAGTCCCCCCTCGCGCACAAATGGAAAATAACCCTTGATCTTCGGATCGAGGGTTATTTTTTTGTTTAAAAGAGCAACTGAATCGTTATCTTGCAGGGTGTGTCAGTTTGCCGGTGGCGCGCTGACATTGACGCCCCGGCGCTTGAGCAGGGCGGCCAGTACGCCATCGCCTGCTACGAGTTTTCCGGTGTGCGAGCCATCGTAGATGGTGCCGCAGCCGCACGAGGGGCTGCGGTCCTGCAGGATCGCCTCGGTGATTCCCTGGTGCTGGACTAGATCCGAAACCTTCTGGGCACCAGCTATGAACTGCCCGCTGATGTCCTCGCCGTTGATGTCGATCACGCAGGCCCGGCCTTCCAGCACGTCGTGGCCATCGCCACCGACAATCTCTGCTGGCGGACGCGGAGTAGGGAGCTCACCCAATTCCTCAGCGCAGGCCGCAACGGCTTCTCCTCGTGCCACGGCCTCGACGATGGCAGGGTTTGCCTTCGCCTTGCCGTTGTAGCGGCAAGGGATGCCGGCCAGGCAGGAACTAACGAGCAGCGGAGGTTGGGTCATAACAGCAGTCTAGCCACGTGGAAGCGCAATGCCGCCGTGCCATAGACTGCCCTTGGACAACGGAGAAGGGGAATTCCCATGGCGGTATCCAATGAGATATTCGAACTGAATGGAACTGCAGATCTGGTCAACGATCGGAAGATAATCAGGCTCGACCAGGAATCCAGCGACAAGTTGCCAAGCCGCGGACAGGTTGCGGTGGAACTTCTCCAGGCGCATGAAGGCCACGTGGTCGTAATAGATCCCGACGGGCGCCGAGGCCACTGGTTGGCCCTCGATGGACAGGGCGCGCCCCAGCTGTTGGCCGAGGCGGGGGATCAAGTGGAATTGACCGCCCGGGTCGCTAGAACCTGGCCGGAAACAGGGATTCCGCAAGACCTGGCCAGCGCCCTGGGCGAGGCTGGGGATCTGGATGAGATGTGGGCAGGGCTCACTGCCATGGCCCGCTGGGAATGGGTACGCTGGATCGGTGCGACCAAGAACCCTTCCACGCGCGAACGCCGAGTGGAGGCCAGTATTTCCAAGCTGCGTGATGGCAAGCGCCGGCCGTGCTGCTTTGATTTGTCCTCATGCACCGATCCCGAAGTTTCGAAGAGCGGAAAGCTAATCCAGTAGCACCCAGCTGCGCGCGGCGGATTCGATGCCGGTGCCCGGTGGGGTTGCCGGGCCGGTAATGAGGCCCAGCACTCCGCTGGACATGACGATCAGCCCCAAGGCAATCAGCAGGGCGATGGCGGCAGTGACCTTGGCAGGCCATTTATGCATGTTCACCGGTTAGTCTCCTTTGTTGCCCAGCGTCGATCCGCGGACAATCAACGAACTGGGCAGCATTGTCTGCAGTGGGTCAGGGATCTTTCCATCGAGCAGCGCGCGCAGCTTCAATGCGGCCTGGCGTCCGCCTTCCTGGGCGTTGAGCTGCACGGAAGTGATGGAAGGGCTGGACGTTGCCGAGTAGGGAAGGTCGTCGAATCCGGCCACCGCAAGCTGCTGCGGAATGCGGATACCAAGCAGGCGCGAAGCATGCAGCACGCCGAAAGCGTGGTTATCGGTTGCGCAGCCCAGTGCGGTCACGCCCGATTCATGCCACTTGGGCCAATGCTGGCCAAAGGCTGCTGAAGCCGCAGTGACGTCGATCATCGAGCTGGCAACAGAAGATGGCAGCACTTCGATGCCGTACTCCCTTGCCGCCGCCAGGAAGGCCTCGCGGCGCACTGCCAGGGTCTCGGTGCCGGTGCTGGCATCCAGGTAGGCGGCCTTGGTGTGTCCCTGTGCAGCGAAATGGGCTACGACTTCCCGCGCTCCCTGGGCGACGTCCATATTCACGGCAGGAATCGATGGATCGATGCCCGGGGCATCCAGGGCCACCAGCGGGAGGTTGCTCGAAATTTCCTCGAGGAAATCCTGGCTTGGGGCATGGACCAGCAGCCCGGCCGGACGGAGGCCCATGATCTTCCTCGTTTCGCTGGCGCTGGGGGAGACGCCGGCATCCGTGACCGAGAGCAGGAGCTGGTAGTCGCTAGCCAATACCGAGCGCACGCCAGCGATCACCTTGGCAAAGAAGGGGTTGGAGATATCCGGGGCCACCAGGACCACCAGCGAACTGACGCCCTTGGCCAGCGAGCTGCCGATGCTGTCGACGAAGTAGCCCAATTCGCGAATTGATTCACGCACGCGCTGCTCATTCGCGGCCGAGACCCGGCCCGCCGACTTCCCGTTGGCAACAAGAGAGACCGTTGCGGTGGAAACGCCGGCGTGTTCGGCTACCATCGCTGCGGTCACGCGGCGTGGAGCGCGCGAGTTGCCGGACTTCTCACCATTCTTCATGGCTCCATCGTAGTCGGAGTTGTGACACGCGACAGCTTTGCGTTAAGCGCTTGACGATAGCATGGGGACGCGAAAGAATTATCAAAGGATGCCTATCCGCCCCCACGACTTAGCTACCGGCCACCAGCTGGCAGAGCGAAGGAAGAAACCATGACCCAGGACAGCAATGCCCCGCGCAAGATCATTTTGGACTGCGACCCGGGTCATGATGACGCCGTGGCAATGATTCTTGCCCATGGCAATCCCAAGATCGACCTGCTGGCCGTGACCACCGTGGCCGGCAACCAGACCCTGGATAAGGTCACTGCCAACGCGCTGGCCGTGGGTACCATCGCCGGCATTACCGGCATTCCCTTCGCGGCCGGCTGCGCCCGTCCGCTGGTGCGCGAAGTGGAAACCGCGGGAGACGTCCACGGGGATTCAGGGATGGACGGGCCGGCCCAGCCGGAGCCGGGCATCGAACTCGATGGGCGCCACGCCGTGGACGTCATCATCGACCTGGTGATGAGCCATGAACCCGGTGAAATCACCTTGGTGCCCACCGGCGCATTGACCAATATCGCCTTGGCGGCCCGGAAGGAACCGCGCATCGTTGAACGCGTGCGCGAAGTGGTGCTGATGGGCGGCGGCTACCACACCGGCAACTGGTCGGCGGTGGCAGAATTCAATATCAAGATCGATCCTGAAGCTGCGCACATCGTCTTCAACGAGGCCTGGCCGGTGGTGATGGTCGGATTGGACCTGACCCACCAGGCGTTGGCCACCTCCGAGGTGGTTGAACGCATCGAGAAGATCGGCACCGGCCCATCGACCTTCGTGCGCGAGCTGATGGACTTCTTCGCCCGGGCCTACCGAGACCACCAGGGCTTCGATGCACCGCCGGTGCATGACCCATGCGCCGTGGCCTACGTGATCGACCCGGATATCGTGCGCACTGTCAAGGCCCCGGTCAGCGTTGAGCTGCGTGGCGAGCTGACCTTGGGGATGACCGTCACGGACTTCCGCGCGCCGGCTTCCGCCGACTGCAATACTTCCGTGGCGGTGGACCTGGATCACGAAGGCTTCTGGAATCTGGTGGTCGATGCGCTGGAACGTATCGGCGAGGTCACGCTCGGAAAATAGAACAACTTTGGCGCAATGTGGGGCAGGTCAATGCCAATCAGGCAAAGACCTGCATAAACTGGAGCCATACGCAGAGCAGGAGGCACCATGGCGGACAAAACCCCGCACCAGAACGTGACTTTCCCTTCTTCAGGCACGCAAGCGCATGGCTATCTCGCATTGCCGGAGTCCGGCAAGGGCTCTGGGGTCATCGTGATCCAGGAATGGTGGGGACTGACCGACCATATCCGCGACGTTGCCGACCGGTTGGCCGCGCAGGGCTTCGTAGCTCTGGCCCCGGACCTCTATGGCGGCTGGATCACCCACGACGGTGAAGAAGCCGGGCAGATGATGTCCCAGCTCCCGGAAGCCGCCGGTGCCCAGCTATTGGGCGGTGCCGTGGACTACCTGCTAGCCAATGAGCATGTCTCCAGCGAGAAGCTGGGCGTGATCGGCTTCTGCATGGGTGGCGGTTTCGTGCTGCAGATGGCTGCCCAGCAAGGCGAGAAAATTGCCGCGGCCGTGCCTTTCTACGGCGTCGGACAGGGTGTACCCAACGATTTTTCCGGAGTCCGCGCGGCCATCCAGGGCCACTACGCGAACCTGGACCAGATGTACTCGCCAGCTCAGGCGAAGGCTCAGGAAGAGCAGATTCGCCAGGAATCAGGCGCGGAAGTCCAGTACTTCTACTACGATGCCGATCATGCATTCCACAACGACGAGAACCCCGCCGGCAACTACGATCCCGAACAGGCCGCCATCGCATGGCAGCGCGCCGTGGACTTTTTGCAGGCTAAAGTGGCCTAAAGGCCATAAAGTGTTACCCATCACTTAATGCATCACTCATATAAGGAGAACAATATGTCTGAAACCATCATCGTAGGCGTAGACGGTTCCGAAACCGCACAGCGCGCAGCCCGCCGCGCTGCAGAACTCGCCGTCAAGCTCGACGCTGACCTGGTGGTCATCACCGCTCACGCTTCGGATAACACCGAGGTCGTTTCCATCGGTTCCGATACCTGGATCCTGGATGACGCAGAGCAGGCCCGCAAGCTCGCCCAGCGCGTAGCCAACGACGTGAAGAACGCTGTGCCAGGCGTCAAGATCACCGCTGCTGCCGGCCACGGCAAGCCAGGTGACGTGCTGATCTCCGACGCCGAGGACCGCAAGGCTTCGATGATCGTTGTCGGCAACGTGGGCATGAAGGGCCTGGGCCGCGTGCTCGGTTCGGTAGCTTCCTCGGTGGCCCACTCGGCACCATGCGACGTTCTGGTCGTCAAGACCGACAAGTAGGCCTCCCCGGCTTGCGCGGACGCAGGCGGGCACCGGTTCACCGGTGCCCGCCTGCGCCATTTAACCCGGCAGAGCGTAGGCTTAACCCGTGCAGAAACTTCGAATCGCCTACGCAACCGGCGTCACCCCCGGCAAATGGATGGACCGCTTCCAGGAACGCTATCCTGCCATCGAGCTGAAAGCGTGGCGCCTGGATGAGGGGGAAATCCTGGACCTGCTGGCCAATGGCGAGGCCGACGCGGTATTCGTGCGCTACCGCGGGGACTCGCCCAAGGACGCAACGCGCCACGTCATCCCGCTTTACGAGGAACTCGAAGTGGTCTGCGCGGGCAAAGACCACGACGTGGAGTACTTCGAAGAATCCGTTCCGCTGGAGACCGTAGAGTCCTTCCCGCAACTCGACTTGGCCGACTACCCGGAATCCGTGGGCGGCGTTCCGGTAGCGATGGAAGTTGTCGCTTCCGGAGCCCAGGTGCTGCGCACCACGCAGTCCATTGCCCGGCTCTTCGCCCGCAAGGACGTGGTGGTGCGTTTCATTGACGACGGTTCGCCAACCCAGGTGGGCATCGCCTGGCCTACCGCCACCGAAGACACCGCCTTGCTCGAAGAATTCATCGGCATTGTGCGCGGACGTACCGCCAGCTCCTCGCGCCAGACTTCGGTGCGCAACCAGGAGCAGAAGGCCAAGCGCGTCAATGAGCAGAAGAAGGCCAAGGCGAAAGCCCAAGCCAAGGCAAAACAGCAGGCCAAGAGCTCATCCAAGAAGCCGCAGGGTGCCAGGGCAAAGCCACGCAAGCACCGCTGACAATCCAATACGTGACGCGCGTTACGTGAGAGAGTTAGGGGTATGAAGCAATTCGATACCCTCAGCCTGAGCACCCAGCGCTCGGCCCTCATCCTGACCGTCAACCAGCCGAAGTCGCTGAACGCGTTGGCAAAAGAGGTCGTCAACGACCTTGAAGCCTTCCTGGACTGGTTCGAGGCCACCGGCTATGAATACCGCGGCGTGATCCTCACCGGTGCCGGCGAGAAGTCCTTTGTCGCCGGCGCCAATATCGTGCAGCTGCGCGAAATGGACCCGGCGGCGGCGCTGGCCTACGGGCGCCAGATGCACGCGGTCACCGAACGCCTGGAGAAGCTGCAGGTTCCAGTGATCGCCGCAGTCAACGGCTTCGCCCTGGGCGGCGGCTGCGAACTCGCCCTGGCTTGCGATTTCATCTACGCTTCCGAGACGGCCAGCTTCGGCCAGCCGGAGGTCAACCTCGGGCTGGTGCCCGGCTTTGGCGGCATGGTGCGCCTGCCGCGACGCGTCGGCAACGCGATGGCCCGTGAATTGGTTTTCACCGGCCGCCGAATCAAGTCCGAGGAAGCATTGCGCATTGGCCTGGCCAACCGCGTTGTCCCGGCCGGGGAACTGATTGACCAGGCCGTGGCCACCATCGAGGAGATCGCGAAGGTGGCACCGACGGCCGTTGGCAATGCCAAGGCCGCGATGGTGGACATGGACGCGCTGAACACCCATGACGCCCTGCTGGTTGAAGCACAGTCCTTCCAGCAGGCCTTCGGAACCGCCGACTCGGTGGAAGGCCGTGCCGCCTTCGTCGAAAAGCGCGCCGCGGTCTTCCCGGGCAACTAGCCGGGGCGCCGACCATGCACTACGGGGCGCACCCGGACCAGCAGGTCCAGTTCTACGAGCCGGAACGCACCACCGCTCGCGGAGCGGTGATGATCATCCACGGCGGATACTGGCGTGAAAAGTACACCGCTAGCCTTGGCGTGCCCCTGGCAGAGGATCTCGCCGCCCGCGGGATCCCTGCCTACAACCTCGAATACCGGCGTGGGCCGGGCAGCGCGGCGAGAATGCTGGCCGATGCCCGGCTCGCGCTGGGCCTGGTCAAGGAAGAAGGGCCGATCACGCTGATCGGCCATTCAGCCGGAGCGCAATTGGCCTGCGTGCTGGCCGCCCATGATGCACGGGTCTCCCAGGTGATCAGCCAGGCCGGGGTCCTGGACCTTGAAACGGCGCAGCGCCTGAAGCTCAGCGGCAGCGCAGTGGACGAGATGCTCTCAGGCGCGTCATTGGGCGCCTGCAATCCGGTGGAATTATGGCCAATGCATGCCCGTGTCGTAATCTTTCATGGACGGGACGATGGCGATGTTCCGGTAAGAATTGCCCGTATCGCAGCCCAGAAAGCGGCTGCGCTCGGACAGGAGCACAGCTTCTCGCTGTTCGCGGGAGACCACTACACCTGGATCGATCCGCACAGCAGCCAATGGGCTGCCTGCGTGCGTGCCCTGTCCCCACTGCATTACTGAAGGAGCAGCATGAACCCGACCGTGATCGGCGAGGCCCTCGTTGACGTCCTGGCCTCCGGCATTGCCCCAGCCCAGGAGTTCGTTGGCGGCAGCCCGTTGAACGTCGCGGTTGCGCTTTCCCGCCTGGGGTACCCGGGAACCTTGATTTCCCGCTGGGGCGCCGATGACAAGGGCCGCAAGATCGAGGATTACCTCAAGGACAACAACGTGGCATACCTGGGCGGAGCCGATGACCAGGCCACCGTCATTGCCCATGGCATCCTCGACCCGGCCGGCGGCGCGGCCTTCGCGTTCAACGCCTACTGGCAGATGCCGACCATCGGGCCGGAGCTGGCCCAGGATGCCGAGCTGGTGCACACCGGCTCCATCGCCACCCTGTTCAGCCCCGGAGAACTGCTGCCGCTGCTTTCGGCCGCGCGCACCCATGCCACCATCAGCTACGACCCGAACCTGCGCCCGTCGCTGGTCACCAACCATTCGCAGACCGTGGCCGAAGTCGAGCGATTCGTCGGCCAGGCCGACGTGGTGCGGGTCTCCGGCATCGACCTGAAGTGGCTGTACCCGATGCGCTCGGTCCAGGACTCGGCCCGTGCCTGGCTGGACATGGGGCCGGCGATCGTGGTGTCCACCGCAGGCTCGCGCGGGTCCTGGGGCGTCGTTCGCGCCGGCGACGCCGAATTCACTGCGCCGTCGGTGGAAGTCACCGATACCGTGGGTGCCGGCGATACCTTCACCGCCGCGCTGCTGTGCTGGCTGGCCGAACATGGACTGATTGGCGCGGCCAACCGCGAAAAGCTGAACCAGCTGCAGATTGCGGAGCTTTCGCGAGCCCTGGAATTCGCGGCCCTGGCCGCCGCGGTGACCGTGCAGCGTGCCGGGGCGAACCCGCCACGCCGCCAGGAGCTGTAGATGATCAAGCTGATCGCCTCGGACCTCGACGGCACCATTGTCGCCAAGGACGGCACCATCTCCGAACGCACCCAACGTGCCTTCATCCAAGCCCGCGACGCTGGCATCCAGATAGTCTTCGTCACCGGACGCCCCTTCCGCTGGCTGAGCCCGATCATTGAAGCCTTCGGCGGGATGGGCACGGTCATCTGCTCCAATGGCGCGGTGCTCTACGACCTGGAACAGGACGAAGTGATCTGGTCGCGCACGCTCAGCGCGGCCACCGCGCGGCGGGCGAGCGAAATCATCCTGGAGCTGGAACCGCGCGCGTCCTTCGCTGCCGAGACCACCAAGGGGCTGCACCTGGGTGAAGGCTTTGCCGACCGCCACCACAACTTCGGGGTGCAGGCAGTCCTGGATCTGGCTAGCGAGTCAATTGATTCCGAGGGCATCGTGAAATTCCTTGCCCGCTCCCAGCACCTGCCGATAGACAAGTTCTATTCCTCGGTTGAGCCGCAGCTGGCAGAACTGGTATCGGTGACCCACTCCGCCTTCGACGTTTCCCTATTGGAAATGGCGCATGTGGATATCCACAAGGCCACCACGCTGCATGAATACTGCCAACGCCTGGGAATCGCCGCAGCTGAAGTGATGGCCTTCGGCGACATGCCCAACGACATCGAGATGCTCGAATACGCCGGCCACGGCTACGCGATGTCCTCCGGACACCCCATGGCGCTGGCCTCCGCCCGCTTCCGTGCACCCTCGCTGGCCGATGACGGGGTAGCCCAGGTCATTGAAGGCCTGCTGAAATGACCTACGCCTTTTCGCACCGCGGCGTACGCACGGGCAACGAGGAAAACACGCTGGCAGCCTTCCAGCGCGCCGCAGACCTGGGCATCACCCATCTGGAATCGGATGTGCACGCCTCAGTCGACGGCACGGTCTACCTGTTCCATGACCAGAGCCTGGACCGGGTGACCGACGCGAGCGGGAATTTCAACGACTTCACCGACGAGCAGCTGGCAATGGTGCGGGCCGGAGGGGAACCGCTGTGCACGCTTGATGCACTGCTCGATGCGTTCCCGCACGCCACACTGAACCTGGACGTCAAGGACGAGCACGTGATCGGCCCGCTGGCCGAGCTCATCGAGCGCAGGAAAGCCCATCGGCAAATTGCCCTAGCGTCCTTCTCCACGGCACGCAGCGCCGCGGTCGGCCACCTGCTTTCCGCTCCGATACGGCGCTCGCCGGGTCAACGGGAAATTGTCGCCATCTGGCTGTGCGCCCACCTGCTGGGCTGGGTTCCCAAGCGGCTGCTGGCAGGCTTCTGGGCGGTCCAGGTGCCGCTGAACCAGGGCATGCTGCCGGTAGCGACCCGTCGATTCATCAAGGCGGTCCACCGAGCCGGCGCCCAGGTGCATGTCTGGGTCATCAACGACGAGCCGACCATGCGGCTGCTGATGGAGCGCAAGGCCGACGCCATCATGAGCGATGACGCGGCCTTGCTGGCCAGGGTTCTGGGCTCTTGAACTGCGGCCCTAGGAGATATCCAGGGTTCCCAAAACGGTCTCGGCGTGCTCCTGCAGTTGCTCGTCGCTGGCATCCAGGAGCAGGCGCAACCAGGTCTCGTGCTGCGACAGCGGCGCAACCAGGCAGGCTGGATTAATCAGGTCGTACAGCTCATCTGCTGAGCCGTAGGCAGAGAACTGGTCCAGGTACGCGAAAAGCACCTTCATCACGCGCTCATCACCGGTATCGCAATCCCACGCTTCGCACATGGCGGCCAGCGGCGTGTTCAGGGATGAGAAGGGGTGAGCCCAGTGCGCGGAGGACAGATTCAGGATGCGGCCGTGGTCTCCGGCTTCGGCAGGAACCACCACCTGCGACAGATCGAAGTTGCCGTGCTCGATGCTCAACGGCACCGCACCGGCATGAAGGGCAGCGGTGGCCCTCCTCAACTCATCGAGATGAGAAACCATCTTGTCCGCCATGGATCCCTCCAGGTACAGCGGGTGTGCCGGGTCCAGGGACACATGCATCATCAGCGCCTGCTCGTACTGCTCGGGCAGGAACTGCGGGTCCACCACGGTGACCCCGGAATCAAAGAATTCTTCCTCGTGGCCCATCAGCGCGACCTGGAAGGAACCGAGCGAGGCCATGGCCAGCTCCCAGTTCTCCACCGAATCGCCCAGATCCGCCAGGGTGTGCCCGAAATCCGGGCTGAGCATGTAGCCGGCGATCCGGTCGATAGCCAGTGGCATCACCACGCGATCGGGCAGCAGCTGGCCGGCAGCGACCGTGGTCGCTGGTTCCGAAGCCAGCCCCGGAGCGTTGGCGCTGAAGATCAGATCTGCGGCACCGGTCTGAACCGCCGCCTGGATCTGGTGCAAATCTGCGGGCCAAAAATCCGGTCCTGCGGTGCGCTGAATGCCATATGCCTCGCACGCAGCATCGATCCACTCGGCGGTTGCCTCACGCCAGTCTTCGCTATTCCATACATCTATCCACTGAGCCACATTCTTATCGTAGTATGTCGAAGCAAGCGCGTTCAGTTGCTACGGTAAGGACTACGGCCAGTAATTCGCTCCTCTTTCGAAGGATTTCGATTGTGAACGCTTTTCGTCCTGAGTACCGACATCGTGATTACAAGGCCGTCCTCTTTGATCTGGATGGCGTGATCACTCCTACCGCGTTGCTGCATCGCAAGGCGTGGGAAGAACTTTTCACCACCTTTTTCGACAAGCACCCGGGCGTGGCCCCATACACTTCCGAGGACTATTTCAACCTGCTTGACGGCCGTCCGCGTTATGACGCGGTGGCGGCTACCCTCGAATCCCGCGGCATCAGCTTGCCCCGCGGGGCTGAAAGCGATCTGCCGGGGGAAGGCAGCATCTGCGCGCTGGGCAATATGAAGAACGAAAAGTTCACCCAAGTGCTGGAGCGCGACGGGATCGACCCCTATGCCGGCTCCGTGGCCTACCTGCAACAGGTGCTGGATGCCGGGCTGGACGTCGCGGTGGTGTCCTCCTCGCGCAATGCCCGCGTGGTATTGGCTGCCGCAGGACTGGCCGAGCATTTCCCATTGGTGATGGGCGGCCAGGAAGCTGCCGCGCGCCGGCTGGCGGGCAAACCGGCCCCGGACACGTTCCTGGCTGCCGCCGCCGATCTGGGTTGGCGTCCGGAAGAATGCGCCGTCATCGAGGATGCCACCAGCGGGGTGAGGGCAGCGCGTGCCGGAGGCTTCGGAGTCATCGGCGTGGCCCGCGAAGGCAATGAGGCCGCCTTGCTGGATGCAGGGGCCCATTTTGTGGTTCATGACCTTTCCGAACTGGTCTCCGAGCAAGCAGCCAAGGCCTGGGAAGAGGACTCCTGGTCGCTGTGGCGCGGGAACCAGCGTGACAGCGATGGCGCCGAAGACACCGTTTTCTCCTTGGGCAACGGTTTTCTGGGCGCACGGGCTGCGCAACTGGGTCTGGGGGACCAAGGAGGCGGCACATTCATCAACGGGCTGCATGAGACCTGGGAAATCCGCCATGCCGAGAGCGCCTTCGGGCTGGCCGAAACCGGGCAGACCATGATCAGCGCCCCGGATTTCCGGACCATGCGCGTGTTCATCAATGACGAAGCCCTGGAAGTCGGCCGCACGGAGATGCTGCGTGATGAGCTGCGCCTGGATTTCCTTGACGGGACGCTGACCGCGCACACCCTGTGGCGAACTGCCGAGGGGCACCGGGTAGCCGTCACTGCCCGCTCAATGATTTCCTTCACGGATCGCCACGTGGCGCTGCAGGACGTGCATGTGCGCCTGCTCGATGCTCCGGCGCAGGTGCTGATCCAGTCTTCGGTCATCGGGTACCGCTCCAGCCGGAAGGTGGCTTCCCCGGAGGAAACCGATGCCGGGGTTCCTGCCGATCCGCGCAAGAGCGAGGAAGCCAGGGCCAACCCGCTGCATCCGGCGGGCACCCACCGCGATGGCGCCCGGCTGGGCATCTCGTACCAGGTCTTCGGATCCGGGATGTCGGTAGCAGCAATGGTGGAGCACGAGGTGGCCACCACTGGCGGAGCGCAGGCGGAGCTGTCCGTGGTCCGCAAGGTGGACGATGACCGCGCGGATGAAGTGATCAGCACCAGGCTGGAAGCCGGGCAAGGCGTGCGCGTCTCCAAGTACGCGGTCTACCACTCCTCGCGGCGCCATCCTGCCCAGGAGATGCTCTTGCGTTCTGAGCGGGCCTTGGAGCACCTGGTGCCGTTGGGGATTGACGAGCACTTCCGCACCCAGCGCCGTTTCATGGCCGACTACTGGGACCGCAGCGATGTGGTGGTGGAGAGCGATGAGCCCGAGCTGCAGCGCAAGATCCGCTGGAACCTGTTCCAGCTCGCCCAAGCTGCCGGACGTGCCGACGGCCTGGGCATCAGCGCCAAGGGCGTGAGCGGCAACGGCTATTCCGGGCACTATTTCTGGGATACCGAAATCTATGTGATGCCGTTCTTGACCTATACGAACCAGCAGTGGGCGCGCAACACGCTGCGCGCCCGGGTCTCGATGATTCCTGCAGCGACCCGGCGGGCGCTGATCATGAACGAGGAAGGCCTGCTCTTCCCATGGCGCACGATTAACGGCGAGGAAGCCAGCGCCTATTATCCGGCTGGCACTGCGCAGTACCATATCAATGCCGACGTGGTGTATTCGCTCAACCGGTACCTTGGGGTCATGGAGGATGACGAGTTCCTGCTGGCCGGCGGTGCCGAAATCCTCGTGGGAACTGCGCGCATGTGGGCCTCGCTGGGGTTCTGGCGTGGCGACCAGGGCAATGAGCGCTTCCATATCCATGGGGTCACCGGGCCCGATGAGTACACCGCGGTAGTCAACGACAACCTCTACACCAATGTCATGGCGCGCTTCAATTTGCGCCGCAGCGCCCAGCTGCTGGCCGAAATGGCCCAAGAGCATCCGCGCGAGTTCGCGCAACTGGCCAGCAGGCACTCATTGGAAAACGAGGAGATCGCCCTGTGGCTCAAGGCCGCTGATTGCATGCACATCCCGTATTCCGAAACGGTCGGAATCCACCCCCAGGACGAGCATTTCTTGAACCGCGAAGTCTGGGACCTGGCCAATACCGGTGCGGATAAGCGGCCGTTGCTGCTGCACTACCATCCGCTGGTGATCTACCGCTTCCAGGTCATCAAGCAAGCCGACGCGGTGCTGGCTTTGTGGCTGCGTTCCAGCGATTTCACCGCCGAGCAGAAACTTGCGGATTTCAACTACTATGACCCGCTGACTACGGGCGACTCGACACTGTCGGCGACAGTGCAGTCGATTCTCGCCGCCGAGGTGGGCTACCGCGATCTTGCCTGGGAGTATTTCGAGCACGCGCTGAACGTGGATCTGGAAAACCTGCATGGCAATACCGCTGACGGCGTGCATGTGGCATCGACCGGTGGCGTCTGGTCGGCGCTGATCTACGGCTTCGCGGGGCTGCGCGACGATGACGACCAGCTGCGCTTTGATCCGCGGCTCCCGGAGAAATGGCGGGCCCTGCGCTTCAACCTCGGGTGGCGGGGCATGAGGATTTCCGTGGGCTTGCGGGCTGAAGCCATTGATTTCACCCTGCACGGAGCCTTCTCCCGTCCGATCTGGGTGCGCGGCCAGCAGGTCGATCTGCAGCCGGGGCAGACAGTCAGCGTGGCGCTCGCCGGCCAGGGCCCGACGCTGGAAGGGCGGCCAAGCTTGGAGCATGTGCTCTCGCTGCAAAGCGACGTCGGCGTGGATGTGCCCAACAAGGCCTGGTAAGCATCCGGGCACGCAAAAGGAGGCAGGAACCATCTTGGTTCCTGCCTCCTTTGCGCAATCCGCAATGCCCTGCGGGTGGTGCCTAGAGGGTCATCTCCTCGAGTTGGCGCCCCTTGGTTTCCTTGACCAGGAAGATCACGAAGATCAGGGAAAGCAGCGCGAAGAATGCGTAGATGCCGTAGGCCAATGCCAAGCCTGCCTCGGCGAGGGCCGGGAAGGTGGTGGAAACGGCGAAGTTGGCGATCCACTGCGCCGAGGCTGCCACTCCGAGTGCCATGGCGCGGATCGAGTTCGGGAAGATCTCGCCGAGCAATACCCATACGGCCGGACCCCAGGTGGCGCCGAAGCCGACCACGAACAGGTTGGCCGAGACCAGGGCGACGATGCCCCAGCTGCCCGGCAGCGACACGGCGCCGTCGATGGTGACCGACTGCGCGAACGCTACCGCCATCATGCCCAGCGACACGGTCATGATGGCCGAGCCGATGGTGAGCAGCAGCTTGCGTCCCAGCACGTCGATCAGCAGCACCGCCACGATCGTTGCCAGCACGTTGGTCGCCGAGGTGATCAGCGAAATCGTGAAGGAATCCGATTCGGCAAAGCCGACGGACTTCCACAGCGTCGTGGAGTAGTAGAAGATCACGTTGATGCCGACGAACTGCTGGAAGACCGAGAGCAGGATGCCGACCCACACCAGCGGGTGGAAGCCGAAGCGGCCCAGCAGGTCCTTGAAGACCTGGCGGCGCTCGATGTGCACGGTGGAGCGGATCTCTTCGATCTTCTTTTCGGTATCCGTGCCGGCGTTCATGCCCATATCGCGGGTCAGCACGGTAGCTGCTTCAACGAAGCGGCCGCGCTCGACCAGGTAGCGGGGAGATTCGGGCAGGCGCAGCGAGAGCAGGCCGTAGAGCACTGCTGGAACCAGCAGCGACAGGTACATCCAGCGCCAGGCCGTCAGGCCGAACAAGCCGACGGCATCCGCCGAGCCCATGACGAAGACCAGCAGCGCGCTGACCAGGAAGGCCACGAAGATGCCCAGCACGATGGCCATCTGCTGCATGGTGCCCAGGCGTCCGCGATGCGCGGCCGGGGAGACCTCGGCAATGTAGGCAGGGGCGATCACCGAGGCGAAGCCCACGCCGATGCCGCCGACAATGCGCCAGATGATCAGGTCGGTTACGCCGAAGCACAGGCCGCAGCCGATGGCTGATGCTGCCAGGAGGATGGAGGCGAAGAGCATGGTGCGCACGCGTCCCACGCGTTCGGAGACCACACCGGCTATCCAGGCTCCCACTGCTGCGCCGAGCAGGGCGCAGGAAACGGTGAATCCGATGGTTACCGCGTTGAGCCCGAATTCGTGCTCGACAGCGTCCACGGTGCCGTTAACGATTGATGAGTCATATCCGAAAACGAACCCACCCAATGCCGCCCCGAGGGCGATGAAGATGAGTCGCGCGGAGAGTTTTCCGTCTGATGTAGTCGCAGTCACAATGAGCCATGCTATCGGATTCGAGAGCCGCAGAATCCCGATTTCCCGATTTTTTATGGGAGATCGATCACAAATTGGAAGGAGTCCTTACTTCAAGACCGGGGGAGGCCCAGTGCGCGTCGCCGCTTCATGACTGGCCAGCTTCCGAATTCTTGGCAAAAAAGCAGGCCGGCATTGCGAGTTCTCGCGATGCCGGCCTGCGGGGAATTTATTTGCTAGCTATCCGCAGGCTTCTGCGAGTCCGCCAAATCGTTGCCGCGCATCTTGGCGACGATACTCATCAGGTGGAAGACCACCAAGGTGGCGATCGAGCCCAGGGCGATGCCGCCCAGCTGGAGCTGGCCGAAGGCGATTTCCTTGGTCACTGCAATGGCGATGATCAGGCCGGTGCCGGCGGTCATCAAGTTGATCGGGTTGCCGAAATCGACCTTCGCCTCGATCCACAGGCGCGCGCCGACGATGCCGATCATGCCGTAGAGCACGATGCCCAAGCCGCCAATCACGCCTTCTGGAATGGTGCCGATCAATGCGCCGAACTTCGGCAGGAAGGCCAGGGCCACGGCCACAATCGCAGCGATCCAATAGGCCGCGGTCGAGTACACGCGCGAAGCGGCCATCACGCCGATGTTCTCGGCATAGGTGGTCGTGGCCGAACCGCCGCCGAAACCGGCGAGCACGCTGGCAGCGCCATCGGCCATCAGCGCACGGCCGTTGAACTTCGACAGGTCGCGATTGGTCATCACGCCCACGGTGCGCACATGGCCGATGTTCTCGGCGATCAGCACGAACACCGCAGGCAGGAACATCAGCGCAGTGTCGAAGTGGAAGGTCGGGGTGTGGAATTCTGGCAGTCCGATCCACTCCGCGGCAGCAACCGCCTTGAAGCTCACCTGCCCCTGGGCCAGTGCAACAAGGTAGCCGCAAAGAAGTCCCATGAGGATCGACAGCCGGCCCAGCAGGCCCTTGAACGCAACGGTCGCGACCACGGTAAAGATCACCGTGAGGAAAGTGGTCAGCGGGAACTCGGTCATGGGAACCAGCGTTGCGCTGGCCAAATTCAGGCCGATGAGCGCCACGATGGTGCCCATGACCACCGGCGGCATCAGGGCGTGGATCCAGCCGGTGCCGGTCTTCTGCACGATCAGCCCGACAACGAACAGCAAGGCCCCGGTCATCACGATACCGCCCAGCGCGCCGGACATGCTGTGCGACTGGGTGGTCGAGAGCACCGGAGCAATCATCGCAAAGGACGAGCCGAGGTAGCTGGGCACCTTGTTCCTGGTCATCAGCAAGAAGATGACGGTGGCCAGGCCGGTGAAGAGCAAGGTCGTGGTGACCGGGAAGCCGGTGATGGTTGGCACCAGGATGCTGGCGCCGAACATCGCCAGGATGTGCTGGGCTCCGATGGAAACGGTCTGCGGCCAATGCAGCCGCTCATCCGGGGCAACTACCTCACCTGGGGTGATGGTCCTGCCGTTGCCGTGAATGCTCCAACTCATGATTCCTCTTCCCGGGCCCTGCGGGTTTTAGGCCGTAGAGAAGTCTACTCGGTTCTCGTGCGCCTGCGCGAAGAAAGAGCGCTCATGTTCCGCCGAGCGGATGAAAGCGGCCTCCATGCGGGCCCGCAGCTGCGGATCTGCCTGCTCGAACGCCTGGCGGACCATTTCGATGGCCTGCTCGGTGGCGGAATCGAATTCCTCGGATGCATAGGTTTCCAGCCATTGCCGATAAGGATGCTCGGCATGGTTGGCTGCCGACAACCGCTTGCCGATGTCCTGGTACAGCCAGTAGCAAGGCAGGATCGCGGCAATCAGCTCCCCGTAGCTCTCCTGGCTGGCGGCCAGGTGGTTGGTGTAGTTCAGCGTGGTGGCGCTGGGCGTATCAGCGAACTCGTCCAGGTAGCTGCCGTGCAGCTGCAGCTCGCCATCGAGGATGCCGTTGGCGCCACGCGACCAGAAACGCTGGGCACCGAGATCCGGCGCCATCGAGCTGGCCAGCGAAAGCACCTTGGCATAGCGCAGCAGATACAGCGCATCCTGGGCGATGTAGTAGTGGAAGTCATCCCGGTCCAAGGTGCCCTCGGATAGCCGGGTGATGAAATCCAGCTGGTCGATTTCCTCGCGGATCGGCTGGATCTTCTGCCACCAGTCGCCCATGGGATCTGCCGTGCCGAAGAAGTCGATGAAGTGGTTGACCGGGCCGTGGCCGCTGCCCACCTGCAATTGGTCGGCCGCTGCGATGGCCTTGGAGAGGTAGGACTTGGACTGCTCCAACGCGGCGATCCAATCTCCAGTGGCAGCGAAGCGGGTAGCCAGAGTGCTGGAAAGGGTGCAGCCGGTGCCGTGGGTGTTCCTGGTGGCATGGCGCGGGCCGTGCAGCTCCAGTTGCACCCCGCCCGCCGACACCAGGGCATCGGGGCAATCTGCCCCGGCCAGGTGCCCGCCCTTGGCCAGCACCAGCGTGTCGTGCTTGGCAGCCAGCCGCTGGGCCTGGCGCAGGGCTTCGTCCCAGAAAGGGGCCACAGGCTCGCGCAGCAAGCTGGCCAGCTCCAGCAGGTTCGGGGTAATCACCGTGGCGCGATCCAGCAGCGAATCAAGGGCGGATTCGTCGTCGAGCAGGCGATCCCCGCTGGTCGCCACCATGACCGGGTCCAGCACGACGGGGGCGTCAACAGTTTCCAGCCAGCGGGTGACTGCGCGGATCACCTCGGCGTTGGCCAGCATCCCGATCTTGATCGCATCGATGCGGATATCTGTGCTCACGGCTTCGAGTTGCGCGAGGACGAAATCGCCACTGATCGCCTGAACTCCGGATACCCCATGGGTGTTTTGCACAGTCAAAGCGGTGATCACGCACATTCCGTAGCCGCCGTTGGCGGCAATGGCCTTCAGATCCGCTTGGATTCCGGCGCCGCCGGAAGGATCGGAGCCTGCGATGGATAGGATGTTCATTTCGAGGCCTCCCAGGCTGCGACCAGCTGCGCGCTGGCAAGTTGCGGATCTTCGGCGTTGCAGATGGCGCGGACCACGGCCAGGCCTGCGCCGCCGCCGGCGCGGATCGCGGCGGCATCGTCTTGGGTAATTGCGCCGATCGCTACGCAGGGCAGCTTGGCCAAGGCAGCGGCTCGCGCAAAGCCGTCCAGCCCCAGGGGAACAGGATGGTCTTTTTTCGTCGGAGTGGCGCGGATGGCTCCTACACCGAGGTAGTCGATCACCGAGGCGTCCTTGTTCGCCTGGGCCAATTGCTCATCGCTGGAAGCACTCAAGCCGATGATGCCCTCGCCAATGATCTGGCGAGCCAGCTGTACCGGCACATCTTTTTGCCCGATATGGATGCCGTTCACTGCTGCGCCAGCAGCCCGTGCCGCGAGGTAGACGTCAATGCGGTCATTGATCAGCAACTGGGCTTTGCCCTCGGTGAGCTTGGCAGCCGCGCAGGCCAGCTCGAAGAATTCCCGGGCGCTTTCATCCTTGGCGCGCAGCTGGATCCACCCGATCCCTCCGGCGACGGCGCCCTCGATAACTTCCAGGGTGCTGCGTGGGGTGCAGCTGGCAGTGTTGGCTACTAGATAAGCGCCGTAATTATGCATGGTTCAATTCCTCGTACTTCAAAGTTTTCAGTTCCCCGGGATCGGCAGCCGACAGCGCATCAAGGAAGGCAACTGCGAAGCTGCCCGGACCGGAGCTGCCAGCCAGGGCCTTTTCCGCGGCCAGGCCATAGAAACCGTGGGCTGCGATGGTGGCCTCGAACGGGTCATCGTGGACCGCAACCATTCCGGCGCAGACCGCGCCCAAGGCGCAGCCGCCACCTGTCATCTGGGTCAAGCCAATTCCGTTGGTTTGCACCAAGACGGTACGCGTGGCGTCGATGATGGCGTCAGCCTGGCCGGAAATGGCCACTACGCAGTCGTTTTCCGTGGCCAGTTCGCGTCCCGCCGCCAAGGCGGCAGAAACCTCATCCAAGGCATCGACACCGCGCGAAGCAGATTGCCGGCCGGCCAGGGCCAGGATTTCCGAGGCGTTGCCGCGAATCAGGGTCGGGCGTTGCCGGACAATGCGCCGGGCAAACTCCGTGCGCACCGGAAGCGCTCCCACTGCCACTGGATCCAGGACCCAGGGGGTGCCTGCAGCGCTCGCCGACTGCACAGCTTCTTCCATGGCGGTCAGCTGTTCAGTGCTTGGAGTTCCCAAATTCACCAATACGGCTGAAGCTGCCTGTGCGAATGGGCCGGCCTCTCCGGGCAGATCCGTCATGGCCGGGGAAGCCCCGGATGCCAGCAGGACATTGGCGGTGAAATTGGATACGACGGTATTGGTCAGGCAAAAAACCAAAGGTGATTGTTGCCGGTATTTTTGGGCAACTGCATGCAAAGCCATGCGACATCCCTCCGCTAGCGTGAACTAGATCAGGTTCTACGGGTCTTATCTCAGTCGGTTGATCCGACACCCCGTGTCACTGCCATAGAGCGTACGCACAACCGGTTCCGAGGACAAGTTACTTACGCTCGCGCCGCGCCACCAAGGCCTTGAGCGTGGCCGCATCCACCTTCTGCGCGGCCGCCAACGCCCAGAGGTGATCCACGGCGGCCAGGAGATCTTCACTGGTATCCACCGGCTGCGGCCGCTCGTTGACCACTGTGCCGGCACGGCGCCGGGAGGTGATCAGCTCTTCGGCTTCCAGCTCCTTGTAGGCGCGCGCCACTGTACCGACAGCGACGCCGAGGTCCGTGGCCAGCGCACGCACAGTAGGCAGCTTGCTCCCCGAGGGCAGATCTCCCAAGGAGATCAGTGAAGCAATCTGCGAGCGGATCTGCTCATAGGGCGGGGTAGCTGCTTGGAGGTCAACACTGATCTGCGTGCTCATGAAGTAGCTGCCGGCTGATGTTCCCGCACGAAGGCGCTACCGGGGCGCTCTAGGAAAATGACTGCTGGGACAACGAAGATGAGCAATGCAAAGAGTCCCAGCCCGGCCGGGAATCCGTAGCCAATGAGCAGCATGGCTACCACTGCACTGGTGTTAACACGCATTGAACGCAGTTCCAGGACCTTGCGGTACCAGATTTCTTCGGCCGACGAGACAGCCCAGGGAATAATTGCCCGGCGGGAGAACCAGACGAATCCAAGATGGGTTGCCAGCAACAGCAGGATCAAGCCTGCAACCATTGTCTTGCCTGGAGGCACGAAGCCCCACAAATAGTCCAGCGGCGGATCGAGCAGAAAATAGGTGCTGGTGGCAAACAGCAAGCCAGCGGCGATGTAGGACCACAAGGGCAGGGGCGCGTGGTACTTGGGTGCTGCAGACGCCTGCCGGGCCACCGTGCTGACGTAGCTGAGATAAAGCGCATTGAGAACGGCATAGCTCAAAGCCGCACCGGCAAAGATCATTAAGATCCACGTAGTTCGCTCATTGGTAGGCATCTGGAGCTCGTCATCCAGTGGCAAGAATGACCAGCCGATTGCAACGCTGAGCAAGGTGAGTGCTGCAGTGACGTATTGCAAGGTGAATAGTTGATCACGCAAACGCGAGAAGGCGGTCCGTTCCCTGGTGGTGGATTGAGCTGAGAATGTAGAGCGCGGTCCCCAGAAGAGCAACGTGAGGGCGACCGCAAGGGCGCCATAGCTAACGAACTCGTACTGTCCATCCGGCGAATTAGCCTGCGAGTAATTGACCACCGACACGGTGAAGGCCAGCAAGACGATGCCGATATTGCGCATCAAGCGGTTGAGCCAGACCGTGCGCAACGCTTGGTTGTCTTCGACCGAGATGCCGGCCAAGGCAGGTTTTTTCAGGATAACTACGGTAATCACAGCCGCGGCCACGATGATCCCTGCCAGGGCCACGATGAATACCGGGAGCATCTGTGTGCCCGGCAACCGCCCATCATACGGACCCTCCGACGTGTATGAATAGATGCCGTCAAAATCAAAGGTCGTGAATTCCGAGGCCGGAACGCCAACGAGCCCTTCGACTTTGGACGCCGGCCACAGGGAGCCGACCGCGATCAGCAGCAAAAGCCCAACGAAAGCCCCTAGGGCCTTGGGAAATGGAGTTGTCAGGCTGCGGGCCTCTAATGAAGCGGTGCGCACTGGCTGGAGTTCCTTGGGCCAAGTGAACAAGCCGATGAGGTAAACCAGAAGAACCCAGATCCCCGGAGTGAGTGCTTCAGCGAGAGCCGAACCTGAATTGGGCTCGGTCATTGAAACGCGCCAGGTCTCGGACAAATCCCATGAGGTTGAAGCAAAGAATGCGATCAATGCGCACCAGAACGAGTGGGATCGGGCCCGGTCGATAGCTGGTGTTCCACGCCTGTGCGCCACCGAACGCAACCAAACGCAGATGATTGCGGCAACGAAAGCGATGGATATGGCGCTCGCCGAGAACTGGTTCATGGAAATCAATGTATCAACTATTTGATACATATTGAATCCTCCGGCGAATTAAACGATGAAAAATAGTCCCAGTGACGTACGCTCAAATCATGGGTCTGTTTACTTCCACTCCGTTGCCCGAACCGGTCGGTGATTCCGCACCTCCGGTGGACGAGCATCCATCGCGCATAGCAACAGTTCTGAGCCATTTGCGGCGTTCTGCGGACACGCGGATCACGCATCCGCGACGCTTCCGCCTGCAGCAGCTCAAGGCCCTGGAGAAGATGCTCGAAGAGCATCTGGAAGACTTCGTCCAGGCCCTGGCCGAGGACTTGGGCAAGAGTGCCACCGAAGCCAAATTCTCCGAAATCGACGTGGTGCGCGCGGAAATAGATTTCGCCCAGCGCCACCTCGTTGAATGGATGGATTCCACCAGTGTCAAGGTTCCGCTGGCCTTGCAGCCAGCCATGGCCAAGGTCGAGCCGCGCCCGCTGGGGGTCGTGCTGATTATCGGCGCCTGGAACTATCCGGTTCAGCTGGTGCTCGCACCGCTGGTCGCGGCCATTGCTGCCGGCAACGCTGCGGTCATCAAGCCATCCGAGCTGGCTCCTGCGACCTCAGGCGCCTTGGCCAAGTTCCTCCCGGTCTACCTCGACGAACGGGTTTACGCGGTAGTTGAAGGCGGCGTGGATACCTCCACCGAGTTGCTGGCCGCCCGCTGGGACCACATTTTCTACACCGGCGGCGAACGCGTGGCCAAGATCGTGGCTGCCGCGGCCGCGAGGCATCTGACGCCTACCACCTTGGAATTGGGCGGAAAATCGCCGGCCGTGGTGGAGAACGATTCGTTGGCTTCCGCGAAGCGCTTGGCTTACGCCAAGTTCATGAATGCCGGCCAGACCTGCGTGGCGCCGGATTACGTATTGAGCGTGGGCGACTCGTCTGAGCTCATCAGGCGCCTGGGCCAGGCCATCACCAGCTTCTACGGCAAGGAACCGCTCACCCATCCGGACTTTGGCCGCATCGTCAGCCGCAAGCACTTTGAGCGGCTGCTGTCGATGTTCGAGCAAGGTGAGGTGGTTTTCGGCGGCGAGTACGACGAGGATACCCTGCGCATAGCGCCGAGCATCATGCGCAATGTGGACCTCGAGGGAAGTTTGATGACCGAAGAGATTTTCGGTCCGATCCTGCCGGTGATCGAGGTGGAAACCTTCGAGGAAGCACTCGAATTCATTGCCCGGCGGCCGTCGCCGCTGGCCGCTTACCTGATGAGCGAAAGCCCGCGCCTGCAGTCGATTTTCTCAGATCGGGTGCGAGCCGGCTCCATTGTGCATAATGCTCCGTTGGCCCAGATGATCGTTCCAACCCTGCCTTTCGGCGGCGTGGGACCGAGCGGAATGGGGGCCTACCACGGCAAGCACGGGTTCGAACGGCTTTCGCAGATGCGCTCGGAATTCAACAAAACAACCGTCGTTGATACCCTGAGCGCAATATATCCTCCATATTCATGGGCCAAGCGAAAGATTATTGATCGCTTACTGTAGCGCGGTTCATAGCTTTATGGCTTGTCAGGGTGCTTGGATTGATAGGTTGGAAATTTTCAAGCATCAGGAGATGTAACGCATGACTGAGCCCGCACCGTCCCAGGACGGTCTGAAGCGTGGCCTCAAAGCTCGCCATATGCAGATGATTGCCATTGGCGGCTCGATTGGTACCGGACTATTCGTCGCGTCCGGCGGCACCATTGCCCAAGCTGGCCCCGGTGGCTCGCTGGTGGCCTACGCGCTGATCGGCATGATGGTGCTGCTCTTGATGCAGTCGTTGGGAGAAATGAGCGCCCGGCTTCCGGTCGCCGGCTCCTTCCAGACCTACGCAACGGTCTTCGTGAACCGCCACTTCGGCTTCGCGATCGGCTGGAACTACTGGTTCAACTGGGCTATTACCGTGGCTGCCGAACTGGTGGCAGCTGGCATCATCATGTCCTACTGGTTCCCTGATGCCCCGGGATGGATCTGGGCGGCCATCTTCCTGGTGCTGCTCACCGGATTGAATGCGCTGTCCGCCAAGGCCTTTGGCGAGGGCGAATACTGGTTGGCCGCGATCAAGGTCATCACCGTGGTGGTCTTCTTGATCTGCGGTGTCGCGATGATCTTCGGCATCCTGGGCGACTCCACCCCTGGCTTCAGCAATTGGACCGATGGCGAAGCGCCATTTGTTGGCGGCTGGCTGTCCATCGTCGCGGTCTTCATGATCGCCGGTTTCTCCTTCCAAGGAACCGAACTGATCGGCGTGGCCGCCGGTGAAGCCGAGAACCCCAAGCGCGATATCCCACGCGCCATCAAGGCGATCTTCTGGCGCATCATGCTGTTCTACATCGGCGCGATCTTCGTCATTGGCATGCTGATCCCGTATATGGATCCATCGCTGCTCTCTTCCGAGGCATCCGATATCACCACCTCGCCATTCACCCTGGTCTTCGAACGTGCGGGCGTAGCCTTCGCCGCGGCACTGATGAATGCGGTGATCCTGTCGGCTATCCTCTCCGCAGGCAACTCCGGTCTATATGCCTCTGCACGCATGCTTTATTCGATGGCGTTGGACGGAAAGGCTCCAAAGATCTTCGCCCGCTTGAACAAGCGCGGCGTGCCCATGCCGGCAATGCTGCTAACCGCCTCGGTAGGCCTTTTCGGCTTCCTGACCGCGATTGTCGGCCAAGGTTCGGCATATACCTGGCTGCTGAACGTTTCGGGTCTCTCCGGCTTCATTGCCTGGGTGGGTATCGCGGTGTGCCACTACAAATTCCGCAAGGCATATATTGCCAGCGGGCAGGATCTCGCGAACCTGCCGTACAAGGCGCCACTGTTCCCGCTGGGACCGATCCTGGCTTTCGTGATCCTGATCGTGGTGATCGTCGGCCAGAACTACCAGGCGATCGTGGATGGAAACCTGCTGCAGATGGCTTCGAGCTACATCGGCCTGCCGATCTTCCTGCTGCTCTGGCTGGGCCACTGGCTGGCTACCCGCAAGCAGCCAGCCGTGGCCATCGATCCATGGACCGCGAAGCTGAACTAGCCAGCTAGCGCAGCATCAACAATCACCCGAGCTTCAGCCAGCACCTGCTGCAGATGCTCGGGTGATTTTGTTGATTCTGCATAGATCTTGTAGATGTCTTCTGTGCCCGATGGGCGCGCGGCAAACCATGCGTGCTCGCTGGAAACCTTCAAGCCGCCAATGGGGAAGCCGGCCGCTTGCGTGGCCTTGGCGGTAATCGGATCCGATGCCAGTTTTGTAGCGGTGACCATCGATGGATCCAGCTTGCCCAGTACGGCCTTCTGCTCGCGGTTTGCGGGCGCGTCAAAGCGGTCGTAGAAGCTGGGGCCGTGGCGCTCTACCAGTTCGGCATGCAGCTGGCTGGGGCTCTTGCCGGTTACTGCGCGGATCTCGCTGGCCAGCAGGGCCAGCATCAGGCCGTCCTTGTCGGTGCTGAAGGCCTTGCCGGAGAAGTCCAAGAAGCTCGCGCCGGCCGATTCCTCCCCGCAAAAAGCGACCCTGCCGGAAGCCAGCGGTTCAACGAAGTACTTGAAGCCCACCGGTACCTCGCGCAGGGTCCGGCCGTGGGAGGCCACCACCTTGTCGATGAGCACCGAGGAGACCAGGGTCTTGCCGATCTGGGCATCAGCCGGCCACTGCGGACGGTGGGTGAGCAGGTAGTCGATGGCCACGGCCAGGAAATGGTTCGGATTCATCAGGCCGGCATCCGGGGTGACAATGCCGTGGCGGTCAGCATCGGCATCGTTGCCGGTCGCGATGTCGTACTTCTCGCGATTGGCCACGAGGGAGGCCATCGCATGGGCGGAGGAGCAATCCATGCGGATCTTCCCGTCCTTGTCCAAGGTCATGAAGCCGAAGCGCGGATCCACGGACTCGTTGACCACTTCGAGGTTCAGGCCGTATCGGCGGCCGATTTCGCCCCAGTAGTGCACCGAAGCCCCGCCCAGCGGATCTGCGCCAATGGAAATGCCGGACTCGGCGATGGCCTTGAAGTCGATGACTTCAGCCAAATTGGCGATGTACAGTTCGCGGAAGTCGAAAGGCCGGGCATTCGGCTCGCCGCGCTTGACCGCTCCGCTGGCCAGCAATTCGTTGGCCCGTGCAGCGATGGGTCCGGTGATTCCGGATTCTGCCGGTCCGCCATGCGGCGGGTTGTACTTGATGCCGCCGTCGGTTGGCGGGTTGTGCGATGGGGTGATGATCAGGCCATCGGCCTGTTCGCCGCCGCTAGCGTTATGTACCAGGATTGCGTGGCTGACCGCTGGAGTGGGAGTCAGTCCGTCATCGGCGAGCACGGTGACGCCGTTGCCTGCCAAGACTTCAAGGGCGGTGCGGTATGCGGGCGCGGAGAGTGCGTGGCTGTCCTTGCCCACGTACATCGGGCCGGTGATCCCCGCACCGTTGCGGTAGTCGACCACGGCCTGGGTGATCGCAGCGATATGCGTTTCATTGAAGGTGGTGTTCAGGGAGCTTCCGCGATGTCCCGAGGTGCCGAAAATGACGGCCTGGTCGGGGTTGCCGCTGGAAGGAACCAGGGTGCTGTAGGCATCGAGTACCTCCTGCAAATTGATCAGGTCTGATTCTTGGGCTGGCTGGCCAGCTCGGAGGTGTGCCACAGATTGCCTTTCAGATTGATGCGCTTATCGCAGTTTCGTAGAAGAATGGTAGGCAAATGAGCTACTACCAGTATCCGCAGAACCCCTACCAACGACCGCCTGAATCCGCCGGCCTCTCGGTGGCTTCCCTGGTGCTTGGCATCTTGTCGTTGCTAGGCTTCACTGTCATTATCCTTGTTCCGCTGGCCGGAGTCATTACCGGGCACCTGGCCTACCGGCGTGAACCCAGCTCCCGGGGCTTGAGCCTGGCCGGGCTAATTACCTCATGGATTGGATTGGCACTAGCCATAGTCATTTATGCGGTAGCCATCTGGTTCTTCTGGGCATTGTCAACCGGGTTCGGCTACGACTCGTATTACGACAACGTGACCTTCTCACAAGGGCTTCTTCGATAATCCCCGGGCATGAAAAAAGCGGTTGGTTCAAATGAACCAACCGCTTTTCGCATGATCGAACGCCTAGAGGATCGGGCCCATCAGCTTCTTCAAGGCCGGGGTAGCTGCCATCATGGCAATACCCAGGACAACAGCGGTGCCGCCCATGGCGATGAAGTACGGGATCTCGTTGCCCTCGGTGTAGTAGCCGGCCAGCACACCCGACAGGGTGGTGCCCAGCGAAACCGACAGGAAGAACAAGGCGATCATCTGGGTGCCGAAGGCGGCCGGAGCCAGCTTGGTGGCAATTGCCTGGCCCACTGGCGAGAGCAGCAGCTCGGCAAAGGTGCACAGCAGCAGGATGCCGACCAGCGCCAGCAGCGGGGTCTTCACGAAGGATTCCAGCGGGATGAACAGCAAGAAGGCCGCACCCACAACCACCAGTGCCAGGCCGAACTTCATTGAAGTGCGTGGCTGGCGCTTGCCCAGTTTGGTCCACAATGCGGCGAAGATACCGGCGAAGATGATGATGAAGACCGGGTTGATCGAGGTAACCCAGCTCGGTGGCATTTCCCAGCTGCCCAGGTGGCGGTCCAGGCGCTGATCCGAGTAAGCGGCAATGAAGGTGAACTGCTGCTGGAACAGGGCCCAGAAGGCAGCCGAACCGATGTAGAACGGAATGAATGCCCAGACTTGCTTGCGCTCGGTGGCGTCAACCTTCTTGCTGCGCAGGATCAACGCGAAGTAGATGATCGAAGCGGCGATCACCACGTAGGCGATGGTGCTTGCCAAATTCTCCGGAGTCACGATCTTGGATGCGAAAGCGGCAATGATCAGAACGATCACGGCAGCGAAGATGACCACATAGCGGTTGCGCTCAGAGGCAGGCAGCGGGTTGCTTGGGATGCGGCCGGAGTCCGGCAGCTTCTTGCGTCCAAGGGCATAGATCCCCAGGCCGATAGCCATGCCGACCGCGGCAGCGGCGAAGCCGATGTGGAAGCCGTACTGGACCTGCAGCCAACCGGTGAGCAGTGGGCCGAGCAGCCCGCCGATGTTCACGCCCATGTAGAACAGGGAGAAGCCGGCATCGATGCGCGGATCTTCCTTGGAGTACAGGGAGCCCACCAGGGCTACAGCGTTGGCCTTCAGGCCGCCGGAACCGACGGCAACGAAGATCAGGCCGATAACCAGTCCGGCATAGCCGGGCAGGAGCGCCAGGCCAATATGGCCGATCATGATCGCGATAGCCGAGAAGAACAGGACGCGTTCCGAGCCGAACAGGCGGTCGGAGAGCCACGCGCCCAGGATGGTGGACAGGTAGACAGCGCCGCCGTAGGCGCCGACCAGCGACAGAGCCAGACCCTGGTCCATGCCCAGGCCGCCGTCGGTGACCGAGTAGTACATGTAGTAAGCCAGCAAGCCCTGCATGCCGTAGAAGGAGAATCGTTCCCACATTTCCACGCTGAAGAGGCTTGCGAGCGCACCGGGGTGACCGAAGAAGGTCTTTCCGGAAGCTTTGGTGCTCGTTGTTGCAGTAGACATACGTAATATTTTTCGCCCTTGCCCACCCGAGTACCTACTTATATGGGAAAGGTCACACCTGCATCTGGACGGCCAGCGCGAGCAGCAGTCCTTCGTCCGAGCGCGGGGAAATCAGCTGAATACTCATTGGTAACCCTTCGTTGGAGTGGCCTACCGGAACGGTGATGGCCGCTACTGAGGCGACGTTCACCATGGAAGTGTAGGGGGTGTACCGGCACTGCAACATATAATCCACATCGGCTGTGAATTGTGTATAGTGCCCGATCTTCGGCGGGATCGAGGCCATGGCAGGGGTGGCCACGACATCGTAGGCGGACCATTGGCGCACGAAGTCGGCCGCAATCTGCTTCAACCTCGAACCTGCCTGCAGGCTCTGTTCCAGCGAGCGGTCGGCGGCACGTCGGCGGAAATCCCTTGCCAAATCGCCGAGCAGCGAATCATCCGCGACCGGAACGTCCTTCAGCCCATTGGTCCACACCGCCGCGAAGGTTTCCGGATAGTCCGTGGCGTAGTGCAGGTTGGCCGGCTGGACGCGATGCCGTTCTCCAAGGCGTTCAAGGCCCTGGGCAAATGAAGCCCGGGCTTCTTGCGCCAGGGTAATTTCATAGACCGGTTCAAACGGGGAATGGATGCTGTACCCAATCTTCAGCCCGTCCAGGCGCTGGGGGTAGCTTCCCTGCAGCAACGGCAGATAGTGGTCCTTGCCGCGCATGGCGTCAAGCAGCAAAGCCGCATCCAAGGCATCATGGGCCAACGGTCCGCTAACCGCTAGCTTCGGTGCGCCCATGGGATCGGTGTAGCCATCAAGGATGTCGCTGGGAACGCGGCCCAAAGAAGGCTTCAGGCCTACCAGCCCGCAGGCGGCCGCGGGGATGCGAACCGAACCGCCGCCATCAGAGCCCGGACCCAGCGGAATCATGCCGGCGGCAATCGCCGCGGCCTGCCCGCCAGAGGAACCGCCCGACGAGCGCGTGGGATCAAAGGGATTGCGTGATGGGGGCGCCACGAGGTTCTCTGAATAGCTGCTCAGCCCGAATTCCGGAACCTGCGTTTTGCCCAGGACCACCACGCCCTCGGCGCGCAGCCTGGCCACCAAGGAGTGATCACGTTCAGCGACCATCGCAGGCATCGCCGCAGTGCCATAGGTGGTAGGCATCCCGGCCACGTCATTCAGGTCCTTGAACGCGGTGGGGAGCCCATGCAAGCGGCCAATGTCCCCGCGGGCATGCGCCTGGTCCGCCGCTGCCGCGGCCTCCATCGCATTTTCTGCCACGTGGACGAAAGCGCCAAGGTCCGCTTGCTCTTCGATGCGCTTGAGGTAGTGCTCGGTGACCTCGCGGCTTGAACGCTCGCCGCGGGCCAGCTCGTCTCGCAATTTCAGGGCGCTTGAGGGAAACATGTCGGCTTTCGACGCAGGAAATGACTAGTCTTATAAGCAAACACCCTATGTGAGAGGAATGCTAGCCGTGAGCGATTTTGAGACTGTTTCGGTCAATGATGTCCCGAAGGATGCCTTCATCCTTGACGTGCGCGAAGACTTCGAATGGGAAGCAGGCCGTGCTGCCGGAGCAACCCATATTCCCCTTGGCTCCTTGCCAGAGAAGATTTCCGAGCTTGACCCGGATGTAGACACCTACGTCATCTGCCGTACCGGTGGCCGTTCGGCCCAGGCCGCATCATGGCTCACCGTGATGGGCTACACCGCCTTCAACGTCGCCGGCGGTTCCGATGCGTGGATCGAAGCGGGCTTGCCAATGGAAGCGGATAACGGCCAGGAGCCAACCGTACGATGAACTATGCCTATCTGGGACCTGCTGGCACTTTCACCGAGTCGGCCCTGCTGCAGGTTCCCGGGGCTGCCGAGGCGCAGCGGATCGCGGCCTCCAACGTCAACGTGGCGCTGACCATGGTGCGCGAGGGGACCGCGGACGCGGCGATGGTCCCGATCGAGAACTCGGTAGAAGGCGGCGTTTCGGCCACCTTGGACGCCATTGCGCAGGGCGAAGCCCTGCAGATTGTTTCCGAAATCCTGGTTCCGATCACTTTCGTGCTGGCGGTACGCCCCGGCATCGACTCGCTGGAGCAGATCAGGCAGATCTCCACCCACGGGCATGCCTGGGCGCAGTGCCGCTTATGGGCCGAAGCGAATATTCCCGGGGCCGCATTCACCCCGGCTTCTTCCACGGCAGCCGGCGCCCTGGCTCTCGAAGAGGACGAACCGCCGCATGATGCGGCGATCTGCTCTCCGCTGGTAGCCCAAGAGCGCGGCCTGAAGGTGCTGGCCAGCGGGGTCGAGGACAATATCGGCGCGGTGACCCGCTTCATCCTCGTGACTCGTCCGGGAAGGATTCCGCAGCCTACCGGCGTGGACAAGTCAACGCTGATCCTGCCGCTGCCCGAGGACCGTCCCGGTGCGCTGATGGAAATCCTCGAGCAATTCACCGCGCGCGGCGTGAACCTCTCGCGCATCGAATCGCGTCCTACCGGCAAGAGCCTGGGCGAGTACTTCTTCTCCGTCGATATCGAAGGCCACGTGGCCGAGGAACGCGTTGCCGCCGCCTTGTCGGGGCTGCACCGGCTGTCCCCGCAGCTGCGCTTCCTCGGTTCCTACCCAGCCGCCCAAGGCCTGGAGCCGGCCGTGGATACCCATAATTCAGATGCGGCCTTCAGTGAAGCCCGTGCCTGGGTGCAGTCGCTGCGCGACCGGCTTTAAGCAGGCAGCGCGAAGGCCCGGCCTAGCTCCCCGCAAGGGGAAATCGGCCGGGCCTTCGGCATGCGCTACGGGGTGCGCAGGCGCAGGGCGCTCGGGTTCACGGACACCTGCAGTTCGTTGACCTGGCCGGTGGGGTCCCCGTCGATCTGGGTATTCATCGGCTCATCGCAACGCAGCGACACGCCAGAGGTCTGGTAGAAGCTCATCACCGGAATCTTGTTCTTGGCGCGGAATGCGGTCTTGAGCAGGATCCAGGTCCAGCCGGCGGCCGAGCGGGGAGAAAGGATCACTGCGTCGAGCACGCCGTCGTCGATCTTGGCGTCGGGCACGAAATCCAGGCCCTGCAGCTTTCCGCAGTTGGCGAAGAGCACCGAACGGACCTTGCGGGTCTGCCAGCTCTCGTCGCCCGAGAGCTTGAAGCTGACCTTCTTGCGCTGGCCCGGCAACTGGCGCAGGCCGGCTTCCGAGTAGGCCAGCCAGCCGACCTTGGATTTCAGCTCTTCGTTGGTGTCGTCAAACAGGTCGGCGTCGGTGCCCACGCCGGCGATGACCAGGAAAGCATGATCCGCCTCCTTGCCGTCCAGCAGCTGCAGCTTCATGTGCCCGACGTCGATCCGGCGAACCATCCCGCGCACTGCCACCAGCGCCGCGGTGTGCAGGTCATCGAGCGGAATATCCACGTTGCGGGCCAGCAGGTTGCCAGTGCCCAGCGGCAGGATTCCCAGGGATGCGCCGGTGCCTTCGAGCACTTCCGCGACGGCGCGGATGGTTCCGTCGCCACCTGCGGCAATAATTGTGTCGCATTGCGCATCGAGTGCTTCACGGGCTGCATCCTGGCCGGCGTTGTCCTTGGTCGTTTCAAGGACCAGCGGTGCTTCCAGGCCCGCTTCAGCGCAGACGCGGACCACGGCTTCCCTTGCTTCGTCAGCACCTGACTTGGAAGGATTGATGACCAGGGCCACCTTGGTAGCCGCTGCCTGTTCAGCCGCTTCGGGCTGCTTGATCAGCGGTTTGCTGTAGTTCGAAAGCTTGCGCACCGAATACCAACTGGTCGCCGCGGCGGCAGCTGCAGCAGCCACGGCAGAGAAAACGATCACACGATTTGTCTGCATAATGCTCTCATCGTACTCATGATTGCTACCCTTAACATGTGATCGACCTGAAAATGCTCACCGAAAATCCGGATTTGTACCGTGCCTCGCAACGCGCGCGCGGTGCCGACGAGTCGTTAATTGACCAGCTGCTGGCAGCTGACACGGCACGTCGTGAAACCATCGCCACCTACGAGCGCCTGCGTGCCGAGCAGAATGCGTTCTCCAAGAAGGTCGGCAAGGCCAAGGGCGACGAGCGCGCCGCCCTGCTTGCCGAGGTCAAGGAGCTCGCTGCCGCGGTGAAGTCCGCCCAGGCCGAGTCCGACGCGGCCTCCGCCAAGTGCACCGCACTGCAGCGTTCCATCCCCAACCTGATCATCGACGGCATCCCGGCCGGCGGCGAGGATGACTTCACCGTCGTCAAGCACGTGGGCACCGCCCGCGACTTCAAGGCCGAGGGCTTCGAGCCGCTGGACCACCTGCAGATCGCCGAGAAGCTGGACGCCATCGACATGGAACGCGGCGCCAAGGTTTCCGGCTCGCGCTTCTACTTCCTCAAGGGCATCGGCGCCCGGCTGGAAATCGCGATGATGAACATGGCCCTGGATGTGGCCATGGCGCACGACTTCATCCCGATGATCACCCCGACCCTGGTCCGCCCCGAAACCATGCAGGGCACCGGCTTCGATGTCGAGCACGACGACGAGATCTACAAGCTCGAGCGCGACAACATGTACCTGGTCGGCACCTCGGAGGTGGCCCTGGCCGGCTACCACGCGGACGAGATCATGGATCTGGCCGACGGCCCGATCCGCTACGCCGGCTGGTCCTCCTGCTACCGCCGCGAGGCTGGTTCGGCTGGCAAGGACACCCGCGGCATCATCCGCGTGCACCAGTTCAACAAGCTGGAGATGTTCGTCTACGCCAGCGTCGAGGACGCCGAAGCAGAGCACCAGAAGCTGCTGGCCATGGAAGAGGACATGCTCGGGCGCATGGAACTTCCCTACCGCGTGATCGACACCGCCGCCGGGGATTTGGGCATGAGCGCCGCGCGCAAGTTCGACTGCGAAGCCTGGGTTCCTACCCAGGGCACCTTCCGCGAACTGACCTCGACCTCGAACTGCACCACCTTCCAGGCCCGCCGCCTGAATATCCGCGAACGCGAGATCATCGACGGCAAGGCCGGCAAGACCCGTTCGGTGGCGACGCTGAACGGCACCCTGGCGACCACCCGCTGGCTCGTGGCGATTCTGGAGAACCACCAGAACCCGGACGGTTCGGTCAACGTGCCCAAGGCGCTGCAGCCTTACCTTGGCGGACTCGAAGTACTCAAGTAGCCAATGACCGGCCATTTGCCGGCTGCCCCTCGCGGGCAGCCGGCAAATGCTTTTAACCGGTTGTTCACTTGGCGCTGTGCCTTGGGTCATCGCCAAAAACCCGCGGTGGTGGTTAACTTGAGCCATGACTGTTATGACTAAGCTCGGCAACGATGACCGGCTGACCAAGCAAAAATTGATGATTTGCCTTGACGTGGATGGCACCATCGTCAACCACCAGGGGGAAATGAGCCAGCGCGTGCGCGATGCCGCGCGGGCTGTAGTGGCCCAGGGCCATGAGGTAATCATCTCCACCGGCCGCTCCTTGGGTGCGGCCCTGCCCATCATGGCGGAACTGGGCATCGACCATGGCTATGTCGTGGTCAGCAACGGCGGCGTGCTCGCAAAGGTGTGCCAGGATGAAGTCGAGATCCTGCACCGCGAGATCTTCGACCCGTCGACAGCGCTCAAGGCGCTGCGCGACCAGCTTCCCAAAGCCAAGTACGCCTTGGAGAACGAGCGCGGCGAATTCCTTTCCAGCGAAACCTTCGGCGACATGAGCTTTGGCGCCGAGAGCAAGGTCGTTGATTTCGGCGAGCTGGTCAACAGCAAGGCCGTGCGCGTGGTGGTTTTCTCCACCGACAACACCGCCGAGGAATTCGGGCATGCCGTGCAGAGCCTGGGGCTCTCCGGGGTGACCTACTCGGTGGGCTGGACCGCTTGGCTGGATATTGCCGCCGAGGGTACCACCAAGGCCAGCGGCCTGGAGCGGCTGCGGGCGATCCTGAAGTTCGATTCGAAGGACTCGCTGGCAGTAGGCGATGGCCGCAATGACGTCGAAATGCTGCAGTGGGCCGGACATGGCGTGGCCATGGGCCAAGCGCCGGATGAGGTCAAGGCAGCGGCCGACGCCGTGACTGAAGGCGTTGACCAGGATGGCCTGGCCATCGTCCTGGAAGGGCTGCTGGGCAGCTAGCACCAGGGTCTAGAGCTGGTCGGTGTATTCCAGCAGCCGGGCGATCGCTGCCCGCGCGCCCAGCTCGTCGTTGTAGCCCGAACGCACGATCGCCGCAGATACTGCCTGGGGAGTGATTCCCAGGATCCCGGCGACCGCTTTTTGCTGCCCGCGCACACCGGGAGTCAACAGGTCAACGACGGACCATTCGGCCTCGGTGCGGGTGCGGATCCACTGTCCGAGCATGCGCAGCAGGCCCTCGAGCTCGCCGTCCATCTCGTCATTGCCCGAGGAAACGCAGATCGGGACCCTTTCGCCGCGGTGGCTGGCCGCCTCCAGCGCGCCGAGCGCGCGCCGCGCCGCCCTGCCCTCGACCAGGTCGGCCTCTGCGGGCACCGGCTCGTACAGGCTGCCGATGCCCAGCCCGATATTGCAGAAGTTCAGCCGTGCCACGCGCAGCAGCGCGTCGACGGCGGCATCGGGGTCACTGGGCACTCCGAGCAGCAGCTGCCCGCTGAGCGCGGTGAACGGCGCGTGGGTGTCGACTTGTTCCAGCTGGTGCCAGAGCTGCTCGCTGGCGGCGGCAACATCGGTGACCGAGCGGGGCCGGGGGCTGAGCGCAACGACAAACATGATTCAAGTATTGCGTGTGCAACCGGGTTTGTCGCGCACTGTGCGGCACTTGGCGGCTAACGGTGCTGCTCCAGCCTGATGCTGGTCCGCCGGCTGGCGGGATCAGGAGGAACTAGGACAGGGTGCTGCTGGGCGCGCCCTGCTGGGCGGGCAGCGCAACGGTCGTGTACTTGAAGAAGAACTGCGTAGCGGGGCCAATCAGCAGCGCATAAGCCACCGTGCCCACGCCCACCGGACCGCCGAGCAACCAGCCGATCCCCAGCACGCACACCTCGATAATGGTGCGCAGCAGGCGGATCGATTTGCCGGTGCGCAAATGCAGCCCGGTCATCAGGCCGTCGCGCGGGCCGGGGCCGAAATGGCAGCCGATGTACAGGGCGCCGCCAAGGCCATTGACGGCGATGGCGCCAACCAGGGTCAGGATCTGCCAGCCCAACCCGTGGACATCAGGGATGAGCCAGAGAAAGAAGTCCAGGCCAAGCCCGATGAGCAGCACATTGGCGACGGTGCCCAATCCTGGCCACTGCTTGAGCGGAATCCAGGCCAGCAGCACCACGACGCCGACGATGATCACTATCGTTCCCAGCGACAGCGGAATGTAGTTGGCCAGGCCCAGGTGAAGCACATCCCACGGATCCACGCCGAGCTGGGCGCGGATCAGCAGTGCCATGGCCAGCGCAAAAAGCATGAGGCCGATGAACAGATTGGCAAGACGCAGGGGGAGCTTTCCGGCACGCAGCTGATCGAGCGGAGTGAGATTATGCAGGGTCATGATGCTTCAAGGCTAGCCCTGCGCTGAACCCCGGCAGTAATCCCGCAAGTATCAGATGGTCACATTCCTAGTCCCAGTCCAGCCATGGTGCGGCGAGCCCCGAGACAACCAGGGCGAAAGCTCCGATGAAAAGAAAGCCGATGGCAAGCGAAAAAAGAACCATCCAGCGGGTGGGACTGCTATTCATTATCGGATCCAGGCTTTCGTTTCATCATGATCCCGGTCAAGCGGGCCACCGAGTAGACGGCGCCAAACAGGGGAATAGGCATGGCTAGGGCCAGCGGTATGGCGGTGCGCACACAGCGTTCGCGGAGGAACTGCACCAGCACAAAGAGCGTGCCCAGCGCCCACAGCACCAGAATGCCAACTTCCAGGCCGTCCAGTGCCATTACCGCTTCCATGAAAGCAGTCTATCCACCGGGGGCGAGGCTTCCCAGTATCGCAATGCCCAGGGCCGACGATAGCTGGCTCAGGTCCCCGGGCCGAGGTTGGCTGGCCGATGCGTCGGTTTCAGCACCAACCGTGGCTTGAACCCCTGGCGGGCGCAGTGCGGGAACATGGATGAACAATGCCGGGACCGGTTGGGAATACGCCAAATACGCAATGTGGTTGCACACGAAACGCCCGGCATCCTCGGAGACCCTTGCCTCATAGCCTGCGGCGAGCAGGGCGCGGACGGCCGCTGCTGGATCAAGTGTGGCATCCAAGCGTCCCGGCGCAATCGCCTTGATGGCGGCTGACCGTGGCTGGGCGCCATCATTGTCGGGGATGCGGGCATCATCTTCGTTAAAAGCCCATCGCTCCGGCGTGATTGCATTCCGGCCGCCGGCTTCGCCGACGCAAATCAGCGCATCGGGCTGGTGCTTCGCCAAGAGCGATTCGAGTGCTTTGCCGGAGGCCGCGAAGGACACCGGAAGCATGGCGGTGAGGACCTGATGCTCGCCCAGCTGCCTGGGAAGGCTGGAAACGGCTTCCTGGCTGGCATTGAATTCGTCGTTGCCGAACGGCTCGAAACCGGTGACCAAAATATGCATGGACCCATTATGGACCCAAACTGTCGGTGTCCGCTGATAGGACTGAGGCAATGGTCCGCTCGACAGTTCTTGGTTAGGTGCTCATGGTAATCGCGGTTTTTGTACTCGTCATCCTGAATATTCTGGCAACGGCATGTATTGCCTTGCTGCTGGTGCGCAGGACATCCGGCTCTGATGGCACCCAGATCCAGGACTCGGTGCGTGCTGCTAATGCGGAGCTCCGGCAGGAACTGGGGACCCAGCGCACCGAACTGCGCCAGGGGATGGGCGAAGTGCGTACCGAGATCGACGCCAAGCTGACCGCGATGGCAGAAGCCAATGCGAACCGCCATCTGCAGGTCCGGGGGCTGCTCCAGCAGGAAATGGAGAAACTGCGCTCGGGCAATGAAGCCAAACTCGAGAAGATGCGCGAGACGGTGGACGAGAAGCTCCAGGGGACCTTGGAGAAGCGGCTGGGCGAATCCTTTGAACTGGTCAGCAAGCGGCTGGAAATGGTGCAGAAGGGGCTGGGGGAAATGCAGAGCCTGGCCCAGGATGTCGGCGGGCTGAAACGCGTGCTCACCAACGTGAAGAGCCGTGGTTCATGGGGCGAAGTGCAGCTTTCGCGCCAGCTGGAAGACATCCTCACCGCAGAGCAGTACGAGCAGAACGTGGCGGTCGTGCCCGGCAGCCGCGAGGTCGTGGAGTTCGCGGTGATCCTGCCCGGGCGGGATGCCGGAACGATCTATCTGCCAATCGACTCCAAGCTGCCGCAAGAGGACTACGAGCGCCTGCTCGATGCCCAGGAGCACGGAGACAAGGCCGTCATCGCCGCTGCGGGCAAGGCGCTGGACCGGGCGATCCTTGAGCAGGCCAAGCTGATCTCCAGCAAGTACATCGCCCCGCCGTACAGCACCGACTTCGCCATCATGTACCTGCCCACCGAGGGGCTGTTCGCCGAGGTTGTGCGCAGCCCGGGGCTGGCCAGCAAGCTGCAGGCCGAGCACCGGGTGCTGGTCACGGGGCCGACCACCCTGATGAGCCTGCTGAACTCCTTGCAAATGGGTTTCCGGACACTGGCCATTGAGAAGCGCAGCAGCGAGGTATGGCAGGTGCTCTCGGCGGCCAAGGAAGAGTTCCGCAAGTACGGAGATGTCTGGGACAAGCTGGGTAAGCAGCTGGCCACAGCGCAGAACACGGTGCGCGATGCCGGTACCCGGACCCGTGCGGTGGAGCGGAAACTCAAGGACGTGCAGACCCTGGAAGTTTCCGCGCAGGAAGATGTGCTCAGCGGAATGCTGCCTGAAGCCTAGCGCCGGGCAGGTCCGGGTCTCCGGCAGTGAACCGGCAGCAAAAGCAATGGCGGCGACCCCCGATTCGGGGGTCGCCGCCATGTTCGGCTTGAGCCTAGTGGCTAGGCCTTGAAACGCTCGATGGAGCGAGCCAGCTCGGCTTCGGCAGCCTCGCGGCCTTCCCAACCCTCGGCCTTGACCCACTTGCCTGGTTCCAGGTCCTTGTAGCGGGTGAAGAAGTGCTCGATCTCCTTGATCAGCCATTCGTCGATGTCTTCAAGTTCCTTGATGTGGTCAAAGCGCTTGTCGGCAGGAACGCACAGCAGCTTGGCATCGCCACCGCCATCGTCGGTCATGTTGAATACGCCAATTGGGCGTGCTTCGACAACAACACCTGGGATCAGGTCAACACCCGGGATGAAGACCATGGCGTCCAATGGATCGCCATCTTCGCCCAGAGTATCGTCGAAGTAGCCGTAGTGGGTTGGGTACTGCATCGAGGTGAACAGCACGCGATCCAGGCGCAGGCGGTGGGTCTCGTGGTCGATCTCGTACTTGACGCGCGATCCGGTGGGGATCTCGATGGTCACGTCGTGGCTCATGAAAAGCACACTCCTAAACTAGTCTTAGGGATATCCGCTAATAAGGGTATCGCCCCATTGCGCCTGATGGATAAAACTGCGAGAGGAATGTAACCATATGAACACTGCCGCCCGACGCGCTATTACGCTGGGGGTGGCGATTGTTGCCATGGTTGCAGTGATTGCCGCGATGCTGCTGGCCCCGCGATTCTTCACCGGAGAGCCCGAGGCTTTCTACACCCCGGCCAGCGCGCAGCTGGCCGATAAATCCCCAGTCGCCGTGCGGGACCTGGACCCCAACGCCGCGCAACCGGACCCCGGGATCCTCGCCGCGAAGCTGGATGGCATCCTGGCGGACAAGCCCGACCGGACGTCCTTCAACGCCCAGGTGGTCGACGTGGCCACGGGCACAGTCCTGTATGACAGGAACTCCGAAATAAATGGCACCCCGGCCTCCAGCCTGAAGGTAGTCACCGCCATCGCGGCCCTCGATGCCCTCGGCGGCGACACCCAGCTGTCCACCAGCGTGCTGCTCGATGGCGGCACATTGATCCTGCGCGGCGGGGGAGATGTGCTGCTGGGCGACGGGGAATCGGACCCGGCGCACCCCAAGGGCTATGCAGGACTGGCAACCCTGGCCAAGCAGACCGCCGAAGAACTTGAAAAGCGCGGCATCAGCGAGGTCAAGCTGTGGCTGGACGACTCGCTGTTCGGCGATGCGCACAGCAACCCCGCCTGGGACAAGTCGCTGTTCACCTCCAATAACATTGGCCAGGTCTACCCGATTGCGCACTACGCCGGGCGTGCCGGGGAAAGCACCAGCACCGCCTACCAGTCCGACCCGGCCGCGCAGGTCCGCAAGGTCTTCGCCCAAGCCCTGGGCGAGCAGGTCAAGGTGGATGAGGGTGGCCGCGGCCCCTATGCGGGGGGCGAGCAGATCACCGAGGTGAAGTCGGCACCGCTGCGCGATGTCATCAAGCACATGCTGCTGGTTTCGGATAACTACATTGCCGAATCCATGGGCCGCCTGGTGGCGCTGGACCGCCAGATGCCCGGGGAGCAGGCAGGGGCCGCCGTCGCTGCTGTGGCCCAGGCCCATGGGGCTGCTGGCCACACGCTCGTGGACACCAGCGGCCTGGCTGCCAGGAACCGGATTTCGCCCGCGGCGCTGACCGCGGTACTGCGCTCGGCCGCCACCAGCAAGAAGCCGGAATTGCGCGAGGTCGTCTACTCGCTGCCGGTCGCCGGCTACAACGGCACCTTGATGAACCGCCTGGGCGGTGCCGGAACACTTGGCCTGGTCCGCGCCAAGACCGGCTCGCTGACCGGCGTGGCCACGCTGACGGGCATGGCCATGACCGAAGACGGGCGCCTGCTCGCCTTCTCGATCTATGCCGATCAGCCCAACGGAACACTCGCACCCCACAAGCCAACCATTGACTCTGCTGTCACCGCCATCCGTGGCTGTGGCTGCCGGAGCTGAACGCCGCAGGAGCAGCAAATGAACCAGTTCGTCGATTGGAAGCTGGCGGCCAAGGCCGCGAAAACCCTGATGCCCGCCGGGCCGGGGATCCAGGCCCAGGATGCCGCGCGGATCATCGAGGAACTGCGCATCGCCGCCGGCGAAGGCCTGGTGGAGGCCGAGAAGGTTTCCAAGCTGGCTGCTTCCGCGCCCTCGCAGACCCTGGTGGTGGACCGGTCCGGCTGGGCCAAGGCCGTCAGCCAGAATTTCGCGGCCCTGCTCCCGGCAGCGCGCCAGGACGTCCCCGGGGTGGTCCCCTTGATTGCCGGCGCAGAACTTGGCGCGGTGCTCTCGGTGCTGGGCACCCGGGTGCTGGGCCAGTTCGACCCGTTCGTCGGCCCGCGCCTGCTGCTCAACGCCCCGACCATCACCCAGATCCGCGGCGAGCTGAATGTGAACGCCCGCGACTTCTACCTGTGGATCGCCACCCACGAGCAGACCCACCGCCTGCAATTCGAGCACGCTGCCTGGATTCCCGGGGTCATGAAGCAGACCCTGGCCGAGGCTTTCGAGCCGCTGGCCGGCACCACCCACTCCATGGGCGAACTGGGTGAACGCCTGAAGTCCATGAAGTCCGAGGTCAGCGAACTGACCAGCATCATGTCGGTGCTCGAAGGCCACGCCATGGTCGTGATGAACGATGTCACCTCGATCCGCAGCATCAAGACCATCCGCCGCCGCTTCGAAGCCCGTGGCGAGAACCGTTCGGCCCTGGCGATCTTGCTGGGCAAGCTGCTGGGATTGGATGCCAAGGCGCTGCAGTACAAACGCGGGGCAAAATTCGTGCGGCATATCGTCGACGCGATCGGCTACGAGGGCTTCAACGAAATCTTCACCGCCCGCGAGATGTTCCCGAGCGCCGGGGAACTCGATGACCCGGAACGCTGGCTGGCCCGCACCCGATGAGCCGCGCCCTTCACCTTGCCCGCGCCGCCATCAGTGCCAGCAGCGCGCCCGGGCTGAACCTGATCGGGGTTTCCGGCGGTGCCGACTCGCTAGCCCTGGCCATTGCCGCGGCGACGCTGCCCGCTTCCTTCGGCGCCGTGGTTATCGATCACGGCCTGCAGCCCGGCAGCGCCCAGGCGGCCGAACGAGCCGCCGGGCAATGCCGCGAGCTGGGATTGGACCCGGTGGCGGTGCTCCAGGTCGAGACCTCGGATGACGAGGCTTCGGCCCGCACGGCCAGGTACCAGGCCTTTGAAGCAGCCCTGCAGCAGTTCAACGCGCAGGCATTGATGCTCGCCCACACCCGCGACGACCAGGCCGAGCAGGTGCTGCTGGGGCTGCTGCGCGGATCGGGAACCCGCTCGCTGGCCGGCATCCCTGCCCGGCGCGGAGCCTACCGGCGCCCCCTGCTGGAACTGTCCCGGGCGCAAACCGAGGAAATCTGCCGGCAGGCGGGGCTTGGCTACTGGGAAGATCCGAGCAACGCGGACACCGGGTACAAGCGCAACCTCATCCGCCATAGGATCCTGCCCCTCTTGCGCGAGGACCTTGGCGAGCATGTTCCCGAAGCACTGGCGCGCACCGCCAGCCTGGCCGCCGCCGACGCCCAAGCCCTCGACGAATGGGCCCAAGCGGCCAAGGACGAGCACGGGTTGGCGATCCCGGACCTGGCCAAGCTGCCGGTGGCCATCAGCTCGCGAGTATTACGCCTGGCCGCCATGGAAGCCGGGGCCAGGAATGTGGGCCATGAGCGAACGGCGGCGCTGTGCGCGCTGGCCGGGCTCGGCGTCCCCAAGTCCAAATCAGCTGGTCCTGTGCAGCTGGATGGCAGGATCAGCGCCTTCCGGCGGCAATCGGTGATCGTTTTCACCACAACCGGCTAAACAACCTTCCGCTAAATGTGGCACTCTAGGTAAGTACCACACCTCTAGAATCAGGAGAATTCTCGTGGATTCCAATGCAGTCAAAGCCGATCTTGCGCACGTTCTGTACACCAAGGAAGAAATCCAGGCCCGCGTGGAAGAACTTGCCGCGCAGATCGACAAGGATTACGAAGGCCGCGACATCCTCGTGGTAGGTGTGCTCAAGGGCGCCGTGATGATCATGGCTGACCTGGTTCGCGCACTGAACTCCCACCTGACCATGGACTGGATGGCAGTGTCCTCCTACGGTTCGGGTACCCAGTCCTCCGGTGTGGTGCGCATCCTCAAGGACCTGGATTCCGACCTCATGGGCAAGCACGTGCTGATCGTCGAGGACATCATCGATTCCGGCCTGACCTTGTCCTGGCTGAAGTCCAACCTGGAATCCCGCGGCCCGGCCTCGGTGGAAATCTGCACCCTGCTGCGCAAGCCGGAAGCAGCCAAGGTGGAAATCGACGTCAAGTACGTCGGCATGGACATCCCGAACGAATTCGTGGTGGGCTACGGCCTGGACTTCGCGGAAAAGTACCGCAACCTTGATTGCGTGGGCACCTTGGCCCCGCATATTTACCAGTAGGGAACTTTTCTCGCCAATGGGGCGTTGAGAAATATCGAAGGTGGCGTGACCCGGACGCCAGAGCAGTGCGTGAGGGGGATGCGCCAGGCGCGGGGCCTGTCGGATCAATGAAAACGAAGAAGCTTTTTAACAGCTGGATCATTTGGGTCCTGGTCGGCGTAGTCGCCGTGGTGTTGTTCCTGCCGATGGTCTTCGGCAATAACTCGGCCAAGGTGGACACTTCCGTAGGCCTGCACCAGCTCACCAGCGGCAATGTCACCGAAGCGAAGATGTTCGACGGCGACCAGCGCGTGGATCTGAAGCTGCGCGACTCGCTGAAGGTCGATGGCGTGGACAAGGGCACCTCGGTGAGCTTCTACTACTCCACCGCCCGTGCCGAACTGGTGGTCGATGAGATCAACAAGGCCAACCTGGGCAAGTTCACCGACCAGCCGGTGGAAAGCAACTGGCTGCTGTCGATGCTCGGGATCATCATCCCGTTCCTGCTGATCGCCGGCATCTTCTGGTTCATCCTCGCCCGCTCCCAAGGCGGCGGCTCCAAGGTCATGCAGTTCGGCAAGTCCAAGGCGAAGCTGATCACCAAGGACATGCCGCAGGTGACCTTCAAGGATGTCGCCGGCGCCGACGAGGCCGTGGAGGAACTCCACGAAATCAAGGAATTCCTTCAGGAACCAGCCAAATTCCAGGCCCTGGGCGCGAAGATCCCCAAGGGCGTGCTGCTCTACGGCCCTCCGGGCACCGGCAAGACCCTGCTGGCCAAGGCCGTAGCCGGCGAGGCGGCGGTACCGTTCTACTCGATCTCCGGTTCGGACTTCGTGGAGATGTTCGTCGGCGTGGGCGCCTCGCGCGTTCGCGACTTGTTCGAGCAGGCAAAGACCAACTCCCCGGCGATCATCTTCGTTGACGAAATCGACGCCGTCGGCCGCCATCGCGGCGCCGGCATCGGCGGCGGCAACGATGAGCGCGAGCAGACCCTGAACCAGCTGCTGGTGGAGATGGACGGCTTCGACGCCACCACCAACGTCATCCTGATTGCCGCGACCAACCGCCCCGACGTGCTGGACCCGGCGCTGCTGCGCCCGGGCCGCTTCGACCGCCAGATCCCGGTGGAGGCACCGGATCTGAAGGGCCGCGAGCAGATCCTGGCCGTGCACGTGAAGGGCAAGCCGATGGATGCCACCGTGGACCTGAACGCCGTCGCGAAGAAGACCCCGGGGTACACCGGTGCCGACTTGGCCAACGTGCTCAACGAGGCCGCGCTGCTCACCGCCCGCTCCAACGCTAACCTGATCGACGACCGCGCCCTGGACGAGGCCATCGACCGCGTCATGGCCGGCCCGCAGAAGCGCACCCGCCTGATGGACGAGCACGAGCGCAAGGTCACCGCCTACCACGAGGGCGGCCACGCGCTGGTGGCAGCGGCCATGAACCAGACCGCACCGGTCACCAAGATCACCATCCTGCCGCGCGGCCGCGCGCTGGGCTACACCATGGTGGTTCCCGAATCCGACAAGTACTCGGTCACCCGCAACGAGCTGCTGGACCAGATGGCCTACGCCATGGGCGGGCGCGTCGCCGAGGAGATCGTCTTCCACGATCCGTCCACCGGCGCCAGCAACGACATCGAGAAGGCCACCGCCACCGCGCGCAAGATGGTCACCGAATACGGCATGAGCGAGAAGGTGGGCGCCGTGCGCCTGGCCGGCTCGGCTGCCGAGCAGGGCATGGGCACCGCCTCCCGCGACTTCTCCGACGAAATGGCCCACCTGGTGGACCAGGAAGTGCGCGAGCTGATCGAGCAGGCGCACAACGACGCCTACCAGGCGCTGATGGCCAACCGCCATGTGCTCGACCGCCTGGCCCTGGCGCTGCTGGAGCGCGAGACGCTGAACCAGAAGGAGATCGCCGAGATATTCTCCGACCTGGTGAAGCGCGACAAGCGCGAAGTCTGGCTGAGCAACGAGGCCCGTCCGGTGCACCAGGAGGGCCCGATATTAAGCCCCAAGGAGCGCGCAGCTTCCTCGACCGACTAGGATCGAAGCGTGAGTGAACTACAAGAGATTGATCAGCCGCGGATCGCGGCAGCCGTGCGCGAGATCCTGGAAGCCATTGGCGAGGATCCCGACCGCGACGGCCTGGTAGACACCCCGAAGCGGGTGGCCAAGGCCTATGCGGAGTTCTTCGCCGGCTTGCACCAGAAAGCGGCAGACCACTTGTCCACCACCTTCGACATCGAGCACGATGAGATGGTGCTGGTCAAGGACATCCCGTTCTACTCGACCTGCGAGCACCACCTGGTGCCCTTCTACGGTTCGGCGCATATCGGCTACATCCCGGGCAAGGGCGGCAAGGTCACCGGCCTGTCCAAGCTGGCCCGGCTGGTCGAGGTGTACGCCCGCCGCCCGCAGGTCCAGGAGCGCCTGACCACCCAGATCGTTGATGCCCTCGTGGAGCACCTGAACCCCTCCGGTGCGATCGTCGTCGTTGAATGCGAGCACATGTGCATGTCCATGCGCGGGGTGCAGAAGCCCGGCGCGAAGACCGTGACCAGTGCGGTGCGCGGGCAGCTGCGGGAAACCGCCACCCGTGCCGAAGCCATGAGCCTGATCCTCGGAAAGTAGGAACCCCCATGTCGCTTGGAGCGATCCCGGGCACCGGCCCGAACACCAGCCCATTGCCGGTGATCCGCAAGTCCAGCAAGAAGACCATGGCCGACCTGCCAACCGGCCGCACCCTGGTCATGGGCATCCTGAACGTCACCGAGGACTCCTTCTCGGATGGCGGGAAGTACCTGTCCGCCGATGCCGCGATCGACCAGGGCCTGAAGCTGCTGTACTCGGGTGCCGACATCATCGACGTGGGCGGCGAATCCACCCGCCCGGGCGCCACGAACGTGGATCCTGCCCTGGAGCGCGAGCGCATCATCCCGGTCATCGAAGCCCTGGTGAAGGCCGGCGCGGTGATCTCCGTGGACACCATGCATGTCTCCACCGCCCGCGCGGCCATCGCCGCCGGCGCGCACCTCATCAACGACGTTTCCGGCCTGACCTATGAGCCGGGCATGCCGGAGCTGATCGCGGAAACCGGCGTCCCCTACGTATTGATGCACCGCCGCGGCACCGCGCAGGACATGGTCTCCGAGGCCAACTACCAGGACGTGGTCACCGAGGTCATCGGCGAATTGCGCATGCTGCGCGATGAATTCGTCGCCAAGGGCGTGGCCCCGGAGCAGATCATCATCGATCCGGGACTGGGCTTCGCCAAGGATGCGCAGCACAATTGGGCGCTGCTGGCCAACGTCCCTGCCATCGAGGAGCTGGGCCACCGGGTGCTGATCGGCACCAGCCGCAAGCGCTTCCTGGGCGAACTGCTGGCCGAGGGTTCCAAGAGCCGCGCGCCGATGGAACGCGATTCCGCGACCGCAGCGACCACCGTGCTGGGCGCCCGCGACAAGGTCTGGGCAGTGCGCGTGCACGATGTCACCGGCAACCGCGACGCCATTGAAGTCGTGCAGGCCTATGGATCGCATTAGCATCTACGGAATTTCGGCCACCGGCTACCATGGCGTTTTCGACCATGAGAAGCGCGACGGCCAGGAATTCATCATTGACGTGGTGCTGCACGTGGATATCTCACGTGCGGCAGCCAGCGACAATGTTCTTGACACGGTGCACTACGGCGAAGTCAGCGAGCTGGTAGTCCAGCAGATCCAGGCCGGCCCGTGGGACCTGATCGAGAAGCTGGGCAGCGAAATCGCCGAGGCGATCCTCGCCGCCTACCCGGGCGTGTTCACCATCGACGTGGTGGTGCACAAGCCGCAGGCTCCAATCCCGGTACCGTTCACCGATGTCACCATTTCGCTGACGCGGCACCAGAAGCAGCACACCGCGATCATCGCGTTGGGCGCCAACCTGGGTGATCCGCAGGCTACCCTGGCCGCCGCGGTGCAGGACCTCGGCGCAGAAGTCGAGCTGCTCAAGGTTTCCCCGCTGGCCATCACCAAGCCGGTAGGCGGTCCGCCGGAACAGCCCGATTACACCAACCAGGTCGTCCAGGTGCGTACCCGGCTGGCCCCGCATGAGCTGCTGGATCTGTGCCAGTGGATAGAAGCCAAGCACCACCGCACCCGCGAGGTGCGCTGGGAAGCGCGCACGCTGGATCTGGACCTGATCGCCTACGACCAGCTGAACCTGGATGATGAGCGGCTGACCCTGCCTCATCCGCGCGCCGCGATCCGCGGCTTCGTGTTGGCCCCGTGGAGCTGGATGGATCCGGACGCGGTGCTGAACGGGCAACTGGTTTCCCGTTTGGCCGCCGAAGCTGCCGATACGAAGGACATCATCCGGCTATGGCCAAGCTGAAGCTGCGCTGGCTGCTCTGGTGTGCCGGGCTCGGGGCCGTGGCCGGCTGGATCGCGTTGCGCCTGCTCACCGCGGCAGGCAGGTACGCGCCGGTGCTGGACTACTCCGCCCTGTACTCGCTGGGCGCAGTCTGCGCGGTGATCCTGTTCCTGGGGATCCGCGTGAAGCGCTCCACCTTGGGCAAATCGGACTTCGAGCCGATCGCCGCAGCTCGTACCCTGGTTCTGGCCCAGGCCTCGGCGTATGCCGGTGCGGTGATTGCCGGTTGGCATGTTCCGGCCATCATCACCCTCTGGGCGGCCACGGGGATCACCCCCACCCTGACCCGCGGCCTGGTGCTGACTGGTGCTGGTGTCCTCATGGTGATTATTGGGTATATTGTTCAGCAACTGTGCAAACTACCTCCAGAGGATACCGATGGCAACAGCGACTCCGTGGTCACCGAATAACTTCACCCCAGCCCACCGGGACTACGCCAAGGTCAAGTTCACCACCTGGGCGATCACCTGGGGCCTGTTCCTGCTGGCGGCCCTGGTCCCTGCCGTGCTGGCAGTCACCGGCGTCGGCATCCCGCTGTGGCTGGTGCTTTCCCCGGTCCTGCTGGTGCTGGCGATCGCGTTGCCGGCATTGCGCATCATCCGCCGCCAGGTCGCCGCACTGGGCTATCTCGAACGCGAAGAAGACTTCATCGTCCGCTCCGGGGTGATGTGGCGCAAGCAGGTGGTCATTCCCTACGGCCGCATGCAATACGTCGAGGTCAACAGCGGGCCGCTGGAGCGCCGCTATGGGTTATGCCAGCTGACGCTGAACACCGCCGGCAGCGCTGCCACCGCGCACGTCTACGGGTTGCCCGAGGGCGAAGGGCAGGCCCTGCGCGAACGGCTCGTGGCCGCCGGCGAAGAGAAAATGCTATGAGCCAGGCCGAAGAACTGGCCACCGGAGACAGTGCCGAGCCATGGCAGCGGGTGCATCCAGCCAGCCCGTTCGTCCACGGCTGGCTGGCCATCATCGGCCTGGGCTACATCTACTGGCAGAACACCGACGACCTGTCCTGGGCGGAGCGCTTCTCCGGCACCAGGCTGATGTGGACCGTCGCGGGCGCCGGCATCGCACTGGCCGTGGTGCTCATCTTCTACTTCCTTTCCTGGTACTTCACCCGCTACAAGCTCACCAGCACCCACGTGTACGTGAATTCCGGGATGCTATTCCGCAGCCAGAAGCAGGCGCGCATCGACAAGGTGCAAGGCATAGACATTGCCCAGCCACTGGTAGCCCGGCTGCTGGGCCTCGCCGAACTGCGCTTTGACGTGGCCGATTCCTCCGAGTCGGTGCTGCGCCTTTCCTTCCTGCGCAAGGCCGATGCCCACGCGCTGCGCGTGGTCATCCTGGAGCGGGCCCGCGGCGAAGAACCTGCCGCTGCCCAAGAAAGCGGCTCCCACGACGCGGCGGATCGCGCGGCAGCCCAGCCGCAGGCCGCCGCGGACGCATTGCCGCTGATGGCCAACGTGCCCATTGGGCGCCTGATTGGCTCCATGTTCCTGCAATTGCCGGTGATGTTCGGGGTGCTCGCATGCCTGGCGATGCTGGTGCTTTGGCTTGCCGGGGTCGACGGAATCATCGCGGCCCTGGTCCCCGCGGCCTTGGCCTTCGGCAGCTTCTACTACAAGCAGCTGAACCAGGGCTGGAACTTCACCGCCAGCGCCTCGGATACCGGCATGCGCATCAGCTACGGGCTGGCTGACACCCGCCAGCACTCCATTCCTGCCGGCCGCGTCCAGGCCATTTCGGTGACGGCACCCTTCTTCTGGCGGATGCTGGGCTGGTACAAGGTGGAAGTCAACGTGCTGGGCACCAAGAGCGATGACGCGGATAACCTGCAAGTGCTCCCGGTGGGCGACTTCGAGTCGGTCGCCCGGATCATGGGGATCCTGCTGCCGGATCTTGGCGTCGCCAACCAGCGCGAGGTGCTGGCCACCGCGGTGAGCACCGGATGCGAACACGGTTTCACCGGCTCCCCGGAACGCGCCAAGCCGCTATCGCCCGGGGCATGGAAGCACCAGGCGTTCCTGGCCACCGGCACCACGGTGATTTCCCGGTATGGCTGGCTGGCCCGGCAGGCCAGCTTCGTGCCGCATAACCGGGTGCAGGGCATGAGCTGGGGCCAGGGACCATGGGAGCAAGGACGTAAACTGGCCGGTGTCCGCTTGCACTGTGCCGGCGGAAACATCATCGGATACCTGCATCAAATTGATGCGGACACCGCAGCAGAATTTATTCGGGCGCAAACCCGGCGCCTGGTTGAAAGGTAGAAGTGGACGCACCACGCTTGGGAATCGGCATCATCTCCGCCGGCAAGGTAGGCACCGTGCTTGGTGCGGCGCTGGCAGCCAGCGGACACCGGATCACCGGAATCCACGCCGTCTCGGAGGATTCGCGCGATCGCGCCGACGCCTTGCTGCCCGGCGTGGAACTGCTGGACCCAGCAGAAATCCTGCGCCGCAGCGAACTGGTGCTCTTTGCGGTACCCGACGACGTGCTCGGCGAACTGGTGTCCGGACTGGCAACGGGCGGCCATATCGCCGCCGGGCAGTTGATCGCGCACACCGCCGGGCGGTACGGCACCTCGATCCTGCAACCGGCCTTGGATGCTGGCGCCTTTGGACTGGCAATCCACCCGGCCATGACCTTCACCGGCATGAGCATGGACCTCCAGCGCCTGACCGACTGCGTCTTCGCGGTCACCGCGGACGAGGCCATCCTCCCGGTAGCCCAGGCGCTGGTGGTGGAAATGCGCGGGGAGCCGGTGGTGATCGCCGAGCAGGATCGTGCCAGCTACCACGCGGCCCTGGCCCATGCGGCAAACCACCTGAACACCATCACGGCGCAATCGGCGGACATCCTGCGCCGGATCGGCGTGGAAGAACCATCCAATACCCTGCGCGCCCTGATGTACGCGAGCCTGGATAATGCCCTGCGTTCCGGCGCGGGCGCACTGACCGGCCCGGTAGCACGAGGCGATAGCGGAACGGTCACCGCGCACCTGCAGGCGCTGGCCGACGCCCCGGCGGAAACCAACAATTCCTATCGGAGCCTCTCGCGCGCTACCGCGCTGCGCGCCGCAGAACGCGGACTGATCTCCCAAGGCACGCTGGAAGAGCTTCTGCGAGTTCTAGAATAGAAGCGTGAAAACCCCGAAGATTGTAAAGACCCGTGCCGAGCTGAAGGCTGCTATTGCCGCAGCTAACCCGGGATCGCTGGGCTTCGTGCCCACTATGGGAGCCCTGCACCGCGGACATGCTTCGCTGTTCAAGGCCGCCCGCGCAGAAAACGAACTGGTAGTCATCTCCGTATTCGTCAATGAGCTGCAGTTCAACGATGCCAGCGACTACGCCAACTATCCGCGCCAGCTCGACGCTGATGTGCAGCTGGCCGCGGCCGCCGGCGTCGATCTTGTCTTTGCCCCGGACGCTTCCGAGATCTACCATGCCGGCCTTCCGCTGGTGAAGTTGAGCTCCGGCGCGCTGGGCGAAATGTATGAAGGCGCCTCGCGTCCAGGCCACTTCGATGGCATGCTGGCCGTAGTCGCCAAGCTGCTGCACTTGGCCGACCCGCGTCGGGGCGAATACCGCGCCTACTTCGGCCAGAAGGATGCCCAGCAGCTGATGCTGATCCGCCGCATGGTTGCCGACCTGGACTATCCGGTAGAACTGCGTGCGGTGCCGATCGTGCGCAGCCCGAAAGGCCTGGCGCTTTCCAGCCGCAATGCATTGCTCAGCGAGGAAGAGAAGGAAGCAGCCTTGGTGCTGCACCGTTCGATCCAGCTGGTTGCCGACCGTGCGGCACACAATGAACCGCTGTACATCGAGGATGCCATCGGCATGTACCAGATGGCCCCGCTGGTGGAGCTGGACTACTTCGCCGTCGTTGACCCGGATACCCTGCAGGAACTGGCATTCAACTGCCAGGACACCCCCTTCACCGGCGAGGGCTTGATCCTTGTCGCGGCGAAGGTGGGCAACGTCCGTCTGATCGACAACCAGCCGATCTAGGCAAAGCGTCGAGCAGCCTGCCCGAGGACCTGGCGGAAGCCGCACAGCTCCTGCATGATTTCGGCGGCGGGCTGCTCGGCGCCAACGAACTGCACTGCCTCACCGGCATAGACCGGGGCTATGTCCGTCAGCGCTTCGGAGCGGGCCTGATCCATCTGCTCGCGCAGCGCATCGTTCGGCTCCCAGCTGGAAAGATCCGCGTGCTTGTCGCTGAACTCATTGCGCAGCGCCCGTCCGCCGAACTCGGGCGCCCATGGCAATTGCTGGGCGAGATCGAAGGCGCGGGTATAGATAGTGTCATCCAGGCCCGCATTGCGTGCTGCGCTCTTCATGTTCCCGTGCCCGCTGGACTCTGCTGCCGAGAGGAAACGGGTCCCGATCCAGGCAGCTTCCGCGCCAGCTGACAGCACCGCGGCGATACCTCGCGCAGTGCCGATGCCTCCGGCCGCCACCACAGGCTTCTGGTGCTGGGCGGTTGCCAGCTGCAGCAGCGGCAGAGTTCCGGCTTCATTGCGGCCATGTCCGCCACCTTCTGCGCCACGGGCAATGATGATGTCGATGTCATCAGCCATCGCGCGTTCCAGATCTGCCGCATTGCCTACCTGCATGGCGGTCAGAACTCCAGCCTCATGGGCTACCGCCGCGGCCCGGGTGACATCGCCGAAGCTCAAGGTCACCAACGAGGGCCCGAACTCCAAGAAGGCCTCTAGCGGGGAGAGATCCGTTTCCAGCGCCCAGGCCATGAAGCCGACGCCCCATGGAGTACTCAGGGATTCAACGAATTGCGTTTGCTGTTCAATCCAGTCAGCTGTGGGAGTTGCAGGCGAACCGATCATCCCTACACCTCCCGCGTGGGAAACAGCTGCAGCCAAGGCGCCGCCAGCCGCGCCAGCCATAGATGCATTGAAGATGGGTTCACGGTATCCAAGGAGTCTTTGCAGGTCGCTCATGAGCCCAGACTAGAACAGCGAAATGAATGTGACCTAGAACGCGGCCCCTCGATTTGTAAGTGCCCAAGAACCTGTGTATAGTTTTTATCTGTTGCCGGAACGGAAACAACACGGAATCTACCG
>RCUF01000048.1_pt1 | contig 95700 bp, 72 predicted proteins | sample 2166311 | NCBI WGS metagenome assembly RCUF01 (sample SAMN09932608, study PRJNA488358) | compost metagenome | feature: garden; material: soil; isolation source: compost soil in 4-hydroxybenzonitrile-enriched culture | place: Germany: Experimental Botanical Garden Goettingen | collected 2016-01-27 | reverse complement strand
GAAGCAACGAAGGCGAACATGGACGAGAATTGTGTTTCTTATCATCTCTTGCTTATTGCTTTTCGTGATCTCTGGATTTGTGTATGAGTGGATTGCATCCAAGAAGGATAAATCACAATACCCACCTCCGGGGGAATTGGTCGATGCCGGGGGCTATCGACTTCATATTCGTAAACTCGGTAACGGTTCTCCAACAATATTGCTTGAATCAGGGAGCGGGGAAAGTAGCCTCTCCTGGAGAGATATTCCCGAAAAGCTGTCATCATTCGCCACCGTTGTATCCTATGATCGGGCAGGCTATGCATGGAGCGAGGAGGCAAATACACCACGCACCGGGGAAAACATCGTTCGGGAGCTTCATACTGCTCTAAAGAATGCGGACATCCGACCTCCTTATATCCTTGTAGGTCATTCCCTCGGGGGGATGTACTCAAGACTGTACGCGCAGACGTACAGAGACGAAGTGGCAGGATTGGTTCTGGTGGATGCCAGGCCTGAGAATGACGCCCGACGGACAAATAAGATCTATGCCAAGGAACGGCCTAAGGCCAATCCCTCCCCGTTAATATCCATTCTCCTAGAAAAATCAGGGGCTTTTCGCCTGTTCCCCAATTTTATGCTGACGGGTCGGGTCGAATATCAAGATAGAAAATCTTTTGTGAATATTGTCGCTTCTTCTAAATACTTTCGGTCTGTTGCAGAGGAGGGTGACCTAGCGAGCACTACCGAAGATGCCATACGGGGACAGCATCTGGGTAATCTCCCTGTACGTGTAATTGCTCGGGGCATTCAACAAGATTTGACTCAGTTCGGTATTAGTAAACGCGGAAATGATCAGATTGAACAAAGCTGGCAAATGGGACAGCGCGAGATGCTTAACATCTCTACAAACAGCAAATTAATTGTTGCCAAGAAAAGCGAGCATATGATCATCCATGATCAACCAGAGCTTGTCATCCAAGTCATCCGTGAACTCATAACCAACACCAGTCACTTTCAGTCAACCACGTCTAAAGCATACACAGATGATTAGGGACTTTATATGTTAAGGACAGCTTAAAAAAACAAAAGACGCCCGAGTTCCTTCTATATAAAGGAATCCGGGCGTCTTTGCTGCCTAACACTTATTATGCTTGATTGAGCTTAGGACAAAATGGGCTTGTTATTAGATGAAGCCTCTGTGACCTTGCCAAGTATCTGTCTCAGTACTTTAGCATTTTCCCCAATAAAACCGGAATCAAGCAGCACATCATGCGTTCCGATGACTTCGTATTCTTTGTATTGACCAAGTGTCGCCTGTTGCCATAACAATTTATCTAATGATGTATCTGGACCAATACTATCATCCTCTGCAATCAGAGCATGGATATTCGCATGAACTTCACCTGCGTTAATAAGCTCATCGCGGTAGGTGGAGTACACCAACATTTTGTCCATGACTCGCTCCCTGTCCACTGGATCGGCGAGGAATGCTTTGTACTGGTCCCTAATGCTGTCCAGTACCGTCTCGACAATCTCTTCGAGCTCCTCTGGTGTCGATTCATCTTTGGACATCTTTCTCATAGCATCTACCATAATAATGTCGCTAACATGGTGACCTCGGCTTTCCATGGCTTTAGCTACCTCGAAGGCGAGATTTCCTCCAAGTGAGTATCCCAGAAATACATATGGGCCCTCTGCTTGAATATCCACAATGGCATCAATGTATCGATCCAGCATATCTTGACCCTGGTACCGATCGCCGATAAATTCCATTCCGTACACCTCGCAAAACCCTTCCAGCTCCTTGGCCATCTCATAGTACCCCAGAGAGTGGCCTACCCGTGGAGGGAAGCAAAACACTTTAATCGTTCCTTTTCCTGGGAAGCGGATAATTTCCATTTCTTGTTCGTCGGCAGCATTCGTTGCCTGCAGCTTGAAAATTTCATGCGCCATTTCTTCCACAGTCGGCAGATTAAACACGGCCTGGAGTGGGAGATGGACGCCCATACTGGACGAGATCCTTTGGATCAAGCCCAATACTTTCAGGGAATGGCCCCCAAGTTCGAAGAAATGATCCCTGATCCCGATTTCCTGTACGCCGAGCACCTCAGACCAAATCTGAGCGAGCTCTACTTCTGTCTGCGTACGCGGCGCGATATACTCCGCTGTGCTCCGCAGAAGGGTTTCCGGTGCCGGTAGCGCTTTGCGATCCAATTTGCCATTCGGATTCAGCGGCATTTGTGCGAGCTGTACGAAGGCAGACGGAATCATGTAGCTTGGCAGCTCGCTGGCCAGTGCCTCGCGTAGTACGCCCGCTGCGAGCCCTTCCTCGGCCACAAAGTATGCGCAAAGCTGAGTACTTCCGCTGGAGTCAGCCAGTGCTAGAACAACCGCTTCTTGTACCGACGGCACCTTCAGAATTTGTGCTTCCACTTCTCCCAACTCAATGCGGTAACCGCGGATTTTTACCTGGTGATCGATCCGTCCCAAATACTCAATATTCCCGTCTGGCAGCCATCGGGCCAAATCGCCCGTTCGGTAAATTCGTGCTCCCGGTTTGTACGGGTGAGGAATGAACTTCTCTGCCGTCAGGTCCGGCTGGTTGAAATACCCCCGCGCTACCCCTTCGCCTGCAATACACAGTTCTCCTGGTACACCTACTGGTGATACCTGAGAGGCGCCGTCTATCATCCATACTTGGACGTTAGCGTACGGTTTGCCGATAGGCACATGCGTTAGAGCCGCAGTCTCAAGGCTCGTTGTATACCGAGTCGCATATACAGCTGCTTCCGTAGGACCGTAGATGTTTTCCAGTACTGCGTAAGGAGATACTTTATAATACTCTTCCACAAGTTTGGCAGGCAGCGTCTCGCCGCAGGCAAACAGATACTTCAGAGTAAGGAATCCTTGGGTACTGCTTTCTTTCAAATATTGGACGAGCACACTGAGCATCGAAGGCACCAAATTGAGATGCGTGATACGGTTCGTATCCACGGCCTCTAGCAGTGCCGTCGGGTCTTTGTCCACGCCTTGTGGCAGGATCACAAGAGTCCCTTGTCCAAAGAACCAGCAGAACAGCTCCGGCACGGAGAAGTCAAAGGTGAATGTCGTTTTGAGCAGGAAACGGTCGCCTGCCAACATCGGATATTCAGCTTCCAACTGACTCAGCGTATGGACGGCAGCGCGATGCTCAATCATTACCCCTTTCGGCTTGCCAGTTGAACCTGACGTGTAAATGATATACGCCAGATGCTCCGGCCCCGCAATTGGCTCCAGATTCGAGCTATCCGCATGATACGCCTGCGGATCATCAAGTGCCAGGATCGTGCCAGTGAACGGAAAACGATCTTGGAGATGGTTCTTCGTCAGCAGAAGCTTCGCTCCCGAATCCTCCAGCATGTGGCGAATACGATCTTCTGGGAACTCCGGATCAATCGGTACATAGGCCCCACCAGCTTTTAGAATGGCATGAATACCAATGATCATCTCAAGCGAGCGCTCGACCATGATGCCGACTGGTTGGTCCGGTCTGACCCCTTGGGCCCGCAGCGTACGTGCGAGACGGTTCGCCTGCTGATCGAGTTCTCCATAGGTAAGCTCCGTTTCACCGTAAATAAGTGCTGTACGATCCGGTGTGAGCGCTGCTTTTTCCTCAAATATACCGTGAAGGGTCTGCTCACGCGGATAAGGAGCTGCTGTATCGCCCCACACCTCTATAATCTGCGATTTCTCTTCTGGCGTGATCAACTCCAGCTCATCAATACGGATGGTAGGTTGAACAGCTACGCTTGTCAGAATTCTCGTCAAGTGTCCTTGAATGCGTTCCACGCTCTCCCGATCATAGACGCGGGCATTGTAACGGTACAAGAACTCCAGATTACGGCCCGGCAGCACAATGAGGTTAAAATCATAATTCGTCTGTTCAAACATCTGAACATCCGTAATTCTGTATTCAGCCTCTTCACTGGAAATTTTCTCTTCCAGATGCTCTTCTACCGGGTAATTTTCGAACACCATAATATGAGAAATCAAATCTTGCTTTTGTTCGCTCTGTGCCTGAATCTCATAGAGCGGATAGGAATCATAAGCATGTCCTGCCAAATATAATTCCTGCTGTCTTTTCATCACATGGGAGAACGAATCGCTTCCCTCGGCCTGAACCCGAACCGGAACTGTATTGATGAAGAGACCGATCATACTTTCGATACCCGGAATCTCGGCAGGTCTCCCCGATACTACACTTCCGAAGACGATATCCTGGCTTCTATTGTAGCGCTGCAACACGATTCCCCAGGCTGCTTGCATCAGCGTATTCATCGTCACCTGATGCTGTTTGGCCACCTGTTCCAGGCGATCGGTCAGTTCCGCATCCAACGTGAATACCAGCTTCTCCGACACGTAGGCTTCTGCTTTTGCCGATGGCTGTGTGATGGCTTGTGGCAGCTTCGTCTGCTGCTCGTAGCCTTCCAGGTACCCTCTCCAGTAAGAGGATGCCTCTTCCTCACCTTGCTTCTCCAACCATTGAATGTACTGGCTGTACGATGCTGCTGCAGGAAGCTCAGGTTCCCTTTGCTCACGTAGAGCTCCGTATGTTTCAAACACTTCCTGGAGCACAAGCGGCATACACCAGCCATCCAAAATGATGTGATGAGAGCTCCACAACAGATGGTAATGCTCTTTTGCAGTACGTAGGATAGCAACTCGCAGCAAGGCTTCATTCGCAAGATCAAAACCTCTCGCTTTGTCTTGGGCAACATAAGCTGCAAGACGCGCTTCTATTTCAGCGGATTCCAGCTCGTGCAGATCCTCGTATACGAAGTCACACGCTCTTTCTTTGAACACAATCTGAATAGGGAAATCGCCCCACCCGGCATGGAAATTGGTTCTCAATATGGCATGCCGTTTCATCAGATATTTTAAGCTGCGTTTGAAATCCTCAGGATAGAATGCTCCCTGAATTTCAAATTTGGCCTGCTCAAAGTAGACTTCCGAATAAGGCTCCAGCAAGCTGTGGAACAACATTCCTTTTTGCATCGGCGTCAGTTTATACATATTTTCAATACTGCCGATATGCCGTGTCTGCTCTTCTATCTCCTCGATTTTTTCCAAGCTGATATCTTTGAGGAGTACATCGCTTGGTGTAAGTTCTGTTCTTTCCTTACTTACGCAATGTCCAATGACTTCGCTGAGACGGTTCTTCAGAATGCCAACAAACTTAGTCACGGACTCCCCGTCGAGCTGATGACGGTTATAGCTGACCGAAAGTTGAAGCTGTCCTTCGGCAATCAATCCATTAATGTTCAATGCCTGATGCTGCACCATCTGCTCACTGACCTCAGGTCCTACTGAGTAAGGCGATACTTCCATCGTCCCTCCTGCAAGATCCTGGTCGAACTGTCCCAAGTAGTTGAAGGTAATCTCAGGTTCAGCCGAGAAGGAGGAGACATCGGAACCGTCACTTAAATATTTCAAAATACCATATCCGACACCTTTGTTCGGGATACGACGCAAGCTTTCCTTGACGTGCTTGATTCTGGCGCCGATCTCCAATTCCCCTCCCATCTCAAGGGCGACAGGGTATTGACTTGTAAACCAGCCTATTGTGCGAGTAATATCCAGTTCCGGCACAACAGGCTCCCGTCCATGTCCCTCCAGAAGGACGCCTACACGTTCGATTCCCGTCCACTCGTGAACAGACATACCCAGAGCCGTCAGGAGCAGATCGTTGACCTCCGTATTGTAAGTGCGGTTCGCTTCTTTCAGGAACTGCTCTGTCTCCTCTGGTGACCATCTCACCGTGACAGCCTCACTGTCTTTGATGAGAAGAGCGCCGTCTACCTTGTCTTTGGGAAGAGGGACAAAGCCATATCCCTCTACCTCTGCCCAATAGCTGCGTTCTTGTTCAGCCGCCAGACTATTCGCAAATTGTGTGATTCCCTCAACCCATGCACGGTACGAATCCGTCTTCTGTGGAAGCTTGACCGCTTCTCCACGTGCTGCCTGCTCGTAGCCATCCTGCAGGTCCTCAAAAAGAATACGCCAGGATACGCCATCCACAGCCAGATGATGAATAACGATCAACAGATGTTCGCCTTCCGCACAGCGGAACAGACCCAATCTAAAGAGAGGTCCATCCTCCAGAGAGATGCTGCGCTGAATGGCTTCCGCACCTGCTTCTATTGCTGAAGCCGGGTCTGTCTCATCCCGCAAATCGTGGATTTGGAGGCTATAGAGCTCACCCTCACCCATGCTCCGGTTCCAGGCCTCCAATCCCTGCTCTCCTTGGCGGAACACCAGTCGTAAAGCATCATGATGCTCTGCAATTTTCCGAACAACCTCGGCGAGCGCATCGGTATTGAAGCCATCACGTCGGTACAACATGACCGACTGATTAAAGTGATGCAGATCCATCGACTGTTCATCGAAGAATCTGTGCTGGGCAGGTCCCAGTCTTACCGCTCCGTGTACCTCGCTTTGGTCCGCAATTCGGCTGACCACACTAACGCGCTGTGCCAGCTCTGCAATTGTCGGATAACCGAACAAATCCTTCATTTCAAGCTTATAGCCTGCTTGGAGAAGCCTTGAGGATACTTGAATGGATTTGATCGAGTCACCTCCAAGCTCAAAGAAGTTATCATGTATGCCGACAAGCGGCACGCCGAGTACACCCTGCCAGATTGAAGCCAAAATGTTCTCCACATCCGTGCGCGGAGCGGTAAAGTCTGCTCCCGCCTTTATACCCGAGTTCGGTTCAGGCAGTGCCTTGCGATCCAGCTTACCATTCGGTGTCAGAGGCATCACGTCCAGTTGGACGAAGTAAGACGGAATCATATATGCAGGCAGTCCGGCAGACAGTTCGTCTCTCAGCTCGCTGACAGACATTTCGCGATTAGCTACGAAGTAAGCACACAGCGATTTCTGCCCATGAGCATCTGCCCACGCAACAACGAGAGCTTCCTCGACAAGTGGAATGTCCAGCAGCTTGGCCTCAATCTCACCAAGCTCAATACGATAGCCCCGTATTTTAACTTGGTGGTCAATGCGTCCAATGTACTCAATGTCTCCATTAGGAAGGCGACGAGCCAAATCCCCAGTGCGGTACATATTTCCTTCCGAAGCGAACGGATTTCTAATGAATTTATCTGCGGTAAGCTCAGGACGGTTCAGATATCCACGGGCTACCCCGTCCCCGGCGATGTACATTTCGCCCTCCACGCCTAACGGTACGAGACGAAGCTGATCATCCAGGATATGAATGTATATATTGTCTGACGGCAAACCAATCGGTACGGATTCCCGTGTATCCTTCGCAGGATCGTACAGGTGAATCATGCAGCCGACGACCGTTTCGGTTGGTCCATATTCATTGTAGATTTTGATGTTGCTGCCAAAGAGATCTGTGATGGTTTTCGACAAATGTGTGGTCAGATTCTCTCCACCCACAATAAGCTGCTGAATGCGACTTTCTGCCGGGATGGTCATATCTTTAATCAGACTGAGATGAGTCGGCGTCAGCTTGAGAATGTCCACCGCATTTTCGCGCAAAATATGCTGTACAACCTCCGCTTTATCTATACCATCATAAATCCGTACTATTCCTCCGTTTATTAACGGAGTAAACATTGATGTCATCGTCAAGTCAAACGAAATGGATGAATACAACGGGAAATCCGTTGGTTTTCCAGCACAATAGACCTTATTGGCCCACCAGATGTAGTTCACGATCCCTTTGTGGTTAATCATGGTTCCCTTCGGATTTCCGGTTGTACCCGAGGTATAGATTAAGTACACCAGATCGTTTCCTCCAACAGGAATATTGGGATTATCCACCTCGGTTCCGTAGATGTGCGGGGAATCCAATTCCATAACCGTTCCCTCAAAAGAGGCCAACTCCGTCAGGTGGCTCTGTGTGAGCAGAATTTCAGCGCCAGAATCCTTCAGAATATACTGAATCCGCTCCTGCGGATATTCAGGATCAATAGGTACATAGGCTCCACCCGCTTTGAGCACACCCATGATGGCGACAAGCAGCTCTACAGACCGATCTGCCAACAGACCTACCACTTGTTCACTCCGTAGTCCTTGGTCTATCAAGGTGGAAGCTAGTCTGTTCGCCTGCTCGTTCAGCTCCCGATACGTGATCTGGATGTCGCCGTTTACTGCCGCAATCTTATCCGGCGTACGGACAACCTGTTCTTCAAACAAGGTATGCAGACCCTGATCACTTGGATAGGTATGGGCCTTGTCGCCCCAGTCAAGCAGGTTCATCCGTTCCTCGGATGTTACAATCTCCAGTTCCTGTATCGTCGCCTGCGGACGAGCAGCCACCTGATCGAGCATCTGCAACAAGTGTCCTCCGATACGTGCAATGCTTTCTTGCTCGTAAACCGAAGCATTATAGCGAATGCAGACCTTGATGTCTTCGCCTGGAATCACAACCAGGTTAAAGTCATAGTTGGTTTGTTCAAACATGGTGAAGTTGGCAACTTCGAGATTGTCCTCCGTTTGGTTACCCGATTGCTCCACCTGCTCGTCGAGCGGGTAATTTTCAAAGATCATAATATGAGAAATCAGGTCTTGCTTTTGGGTTGTTTTCCCCTGAATCTCATACAGTGGATAGGTGTCGTAGGCACGACCAGCCAATGACTGTGCCTGTGTACGTTTCATCACCTCGACAAAGACTTCGTCCTTCGATGACTGTACACGGATAGGTACTGTATTGATAAACAGACCCACCATATTTTCGATCCCTGCAATCTCAGCGGGTCTACCCGACACAACGCCGCCGAAAACGACATCCGAGCTGGCATTATAACGTTGAAGAATCAGTCCCCAAACTGTCTGCATGAGTGTATTGACGGTTACGTGATTGCGCTTCGCGACAACATCCATTTTACCTGTCAAAGATGCACCCAGATGGAGAACATGCTCTTTTAGAACATAGCCCGCTTCTTTTGCTTGAGATTTCGTTTTACCTTCCGGCAATACAGTATTCCCGTCATAATCTTCGAGATATTGGCTCCAATACGTTGAAGCTTCTTGATCATCCTGTGCATCAAGCCACTCGATATAACGGCTATAGGGCTGAGCTGGCGGTAGGACAGGCTGTACTTGCTGTTTCTTAGCAGAATAATAATCGAACAGCTCCTGTGTAATGATCGGGATACACCAGCCATCCATGACAATATGGTGGAAGCTCCACAATACAAGACAGCTTTGATCCTTCTGCAAGACGGTCACCCGCATCAGCGGATCTTCTGACAAGCTGAACCCCTTAACCATATCTTCAGCAATATAAGCCTTGATTCGGTCTTCTTGTTCCTGCGTAGATGCGTCGCGCAAATCTACGTAGTGCAGAGGGATTAACCGTTGCTTAAAGACAACTTGCAGCGGTACATCAGCAATGTTGTTGTAAAAGCCGGTACGTAGTATGGCATGTCGTTGCACCAAAGCCTGGAAGCTCTCGAAGAAGATATCTACATCGAAGCTACCACGCAGCTCAAACGTTGCCTGTTCGAAGTATGAAGAGGAGTCCGGCTCCAGCAGGCTGTGAAACAGCATTCCCTTCTGCATTGGCGTCAGCTTGTATACATCCTCAATCTCTCCGATGTGAGCCGTCTGCGCCGTGAGTCGATCAAGCTGCTCCAATGTTAATCCTTGGAACAGAACATCACTTGGTGTAAGCTGTGAACGCTCCTGAGCCACACAATGACGGATGACCTCACTAAGGCTTGACTGTAATAATTCAGCAAAATGACTCACCGTCTCGTTACGATACTGCCTGCTGCTGTACGTAATCGTCAGTGATAGCTGGCCTTCAGCAATCATGCCATTCACATCCAGAGCATATTGCTGTGGTGTGAGGTCGCTGAGCGCCTTACCAACTGAATGTGTGGATAGGCTAAGGGCATTACCCTCCAGATCCTGATCAAACTGCCCAAGATAATTGAAGGAAATTTCCGGCTCCACGCCAAATCCAACACTTTTCTCCGGTGCCATATACTTCAGAAGACCGTAGCCGATTCCTTTGTGCGGAACGTCTCGCAAATTCTCCTTGATGCGCTTGATGCGCGCAGATACTTCCTGTCCGCCTTGCAGGTTCAGCAGAACCGGATACTGGGTTGTGAACCAACCGACGGTACGGGTAATATCCAGGTCTGGTACGATCATTTCCCGTCCATGCCCTTCGAGATTGACCAAAATCTGCTCCATGCCTGTCCAGCGCTGAATGGCTGCCCCCAGAGCAGTCAAGAGCAAGTCGTTCGTCTCCGTATGATACGCCCGGTTCGCTTGCCGCAACAGCAGGTCTGTTTCCTGCGCAGACCACGTTACCGTAACCGATTCAGTATCCCGGATGGTGCCCGGCTTCTGATCCTCATCCTTCGGCAGTGGGGCCAAAATCGCCTCTTCGATCAGCTGCCAGTATGCACGCTCCTTGTCCAGAGCAGGCCCTGCTGCATACTTCGTCGCTTGCTCAGACCATACAAGATACGAATCGGTCTTTTGTGGAAGGACGATTGCTTGTCCATTCAATGCCTGCTCGTACCCCGCTGCAATGTCCTCAAACAGGATGCGCCAGGATACGCCGTCAACCAAGAGGTGATGAATGACAATCAACAAATGATCGCCATCGTCACAATGGAACAGGCCTAGCTTGAACAGTGGGCCACCTTCCAAGTCAAAGCTTGCCTGAATGGCATCGGCTTGGGCCTGAACCGCAGTTGTCTGGTCTTCCGCCTGCCGCACATCGGCAATGTCCAATGTGTAGAGCTCGCCTTCGTCCGTTCCCCGATTCCAAGCTGCATACCCAGCTTCTGTAGACCGGAAAACCATACGCAGCGCGTCATGATGGATCGCAATTTGGTCCATTGTCAACCGGAGTGCAGCCTCATCAAAGCCGTCTTTCCGATAGAGCATGACGGCATGATTATAATGGTGCGGCTCCGCTGTATGGCGTTCAAAGAACCAACGCTGAATGGGCATTAACTCTGCTGCACCTTTAATTTCGCCCTGTTCCGCTGTACGTCCGGCTGCCTGAAGATACGGGCTTAGCTCGGCAATTGTCGGATATTTGAAGAGATCCTTCATCTCTAATTTATATCCGGCTTGGAACAATCTCGAGGACACTTGGATCGCCTTGATGGAATCACCACCCAGATCAAAGAAATGATCATGGATGCCGACCTGCTGCGCTCCCAGCACACCTTGCCATACGGAAGCCAAAGCTTCCTCAGCCTTCGTCCTTGGCGGTTCATAAACCGCTCCAGTCTGCACATTGGTCTCCGGAGCCGGAAGCGCTTTGCGATCCAGCTTGCCATTTGGCGTCAAAGGCATCTGTTCCAATTGCATAAAGTAAGATGGAATCATATAAGTCGGCAGTTCGGCAGCCAAGGCTTTTCTCAACTCTCCTACCGTCAGCATCTGATCGGCAGTGAAATAGCCGACAAGCACTTTTTGTCCACTTCCATCCTCTCGGGCGAGCACAACGGCCTCCCTTACAGACGGAGCATGGAGCAGCTTCGCTTCCACTTCGCCCAGCTCGATACGGTAACCACGGATTTTTACCTGATGGTCAATCCGTCCCAAATACTCCATGCTGCCATCCGACAACCAGCGTGCCAAGTCACCCGAGCGGTACATGCGCTCGCCCGCTTCAAACGGATGAGCGACAAACTTCTCTTCCGTCAATTCCGGTCGGTTCAGATAACCTCGCGCCAGACCTACGCCCGCCACATAGAGTTCACCTGGAATGCCAATCGGCTGTGGACGGCGTTGTTCATCCAAAATGTACGCTCGCAGCGTCGGAATCGTGGTGCCGATATTGCTGCGGCCCTGTTCAATTTCCAACTCTGTAATTTCCTTATAGGTTACATGCACGGTCGTTTCGGTAATGCCGTACATGTTAATGAGCTGCACTTGCGGATACTTCGTTCTCCAGTCCTTGAGCAGGGCCGGGGCTAATGCCTCTCCACCGAAGATAATCATACGGAGGCTCAGTTCTGCCGCTTGATGACCGAGCTCTTCCTGTAGCAACTGGTAGAAGTACGTCGGTGTCTGGTTCAAAACGGTGACCTTCTGATCCTTAAGCAATTGCAAGAAACGATCTGGACTCTTCGCGGTAAGCGATGGAACGATGACCAACCGTCCTCCGTTCAGCAATGCTCCGTACATTTCCCATACAGAGAAGTCAAAACAGAATGAATGGAACAGTGTCCACGTATCCTGAGGACCAAAGTCAAACATATTTTTATCATTAAAGAGCAAGCGAACTACATTTTTATGCTCAATCAGTGTTCCCTTTGGCTTGCCTGTCGTACCCGATGTGTAGATGACGTAGGCAAGATGCCCCGGTCCGGCTGCAGGCTGCAGGTTTGAGACATCCTCCTTGTAGGAAGCCGTTTTGTCCAGACTTACGATATCCCCGGCGAAGGAGACCCGTTGCTCCAGATGCGCTTGTGTCAGCAGTAGCTTGGCTCCCGAATCCTCAAGCATAAAGCGAATGCGGTCCTCTGGATATTCAGGGTCTACAGGGACATAGGCTCCGCCTGCCTTCAAGATGGCTAAAATTCCGACCACCATTTCAAGGGAACGATCCGCCATAATTCCAGCCAAACCGTCTGGTTGCAAACCACGTTCCCTCAGCGTTCGGGCAAGTCCATTGGCCCGCTCGTTCAGCTCGCTGTAGGACAGGGTTGCATCTTCACATACGACTGCCACTGCATTCGGAGTACGTGCGGCCTGCTCCTCGAACAGCGCATGGATCGTCTTGTCACGAGGATAATCTGCCTTGGCTTCGTCCGGCGCTTTCATCAGCCTTGATTTTTCCTGAGGTGTCACGATATCAAGGGATGACAACGGCAGTGCCGGATTGACGATGGCTTCCCGAATAAGCTGTACAAAGTGGCCTGCCATCCGCTCAGCAGTCTCTTGCTTGTAGATCGCAGTCGCATACTCAAGCGTGCAGTTCAATGCCCCGTCTGCTTCACTCACGGTCAGCGTAAGATCGAACTTGGCAGCCGGATGTACATTATCGTAAGGAGTGAAGCGCAATCCTTCTATTTCTTGTTCTCCCTGCTCGATATTTTGCAGGACAAACATGGTATCAAATAGTGGGTTACGGCTCAAATCACGCTGAAGCTCCAGCTTTTCTACCAGCTCCTCGAACGGGTAATCCTGGTTTTCATAGGCCCGCAGCGCTGTTTCCTTCACTTCCTGCAGATAAGCCTCGAAAGGCTTCTCTCCTTCTGGATAAGTACGAAGTGCCACTGTGCCGACGAACATACCGATGAGGCCTTCGAGTGTCGCATGGGATCTTCCTGCCACAGGTGAACCGACGATGACATCTTCCTGACCTGTGTACTTGTGCAAGAGCGCTGTATAGGCTGCCAGCAGTACCATGAACAGAGTGGAACCCGTTCGGGTAGCCAGCTCCTGAAGTGAAGCACTCAGAGAAGAATCAATTTGGAAGTCGATTCGATCGCCCGCAAAGCTTCGCACCGCAGGACGAACTTCATCTCCTGGCAAATCCAGCACTGGCAAGCTTCCACGGAAAGCATCCAGCCAGTAAGCTTCCTGGGCCTTAAGACGCTCGCTTCCGAGCTGCTCTTGCTGCCATACAGCATAGTCTGTGTACTGGATCTGTAGCTCAGGAAATACGTCCTCCTCTTGGTAGAAGCGGAGAAACTCTTCTATGAGAATATTCATAGAAGCCCCATCTGAGACAATATGGTGCATGTCAAACAATAGTAAATGGCGCTCATGTGCAATTCGAATAAGGCCGACCCGCAGCAATGGAGCTACACCTAAATCAAAAGGACGGACGAACTGCTGAAGGGTAGCTCCTGCCTCTTCCTCGCTCAACTCCGCATATTCCACAGTAAACGGAACATCCGTCAGGAGCTGCTGTACAGGTTCACCGTTCACAGTCACAAAACGAGTTCGCAGCGAACCATGACGATGAATTAGACGACGGAATGCCTGCTCTAGCCGTTCCCGATCCAAAGCTCCCTCAACGGTAAGGATACCCGGCATATTGTAGCTCAGCTCTCCACCTTCCAGCTGACTTAGAATAAACAGTCGTTTTTGGGCCGAGGACAATGGATAATGCTCTCTCGCTCCCGCTGTAGGAATTTCTTCGAAATTCAGCGGTGTATAGCCCTCAATGGCACGAGCCAATTCTTCAATAGTAGGAGACTCGAACACTGCTCTCAGACTAATCTCGCGATTCATTTCCTTGCGAATTCGTGAGACTAGCAGGGCTGCACGCAGTGAATGACCTCCAAAATGGAAGAAATTATCCTTCACTCCCGCGCTCTCTACACCCAGCACCTCTTGCCAGATTTCGGCTAATTGAATTTCCACAGGTGTCCTTGGAGCCTCAGATGAAGCCGCTGCCCATCCATGCTCGCCCTGCAGCGCTTTTCGGTCGATTTTTCCGTTCGACGTCAGAGGCATATCCTCCAGTTGTATGAAGCGGGAAGGGATCATATATCCAGGTAACATCTCCGACAGGACGGCCCGAAGTTCGGATACCTCAAGTTTCTGAGCGGCTACGAAGTAAGCGACTAGATCCTTGTAGCCGTCATTGCCCTCTACAGCCATGGCCACGACTTCCTGAACGGACGGCACTCTGAGCATTTGTGCTTCTACCTCGCCTAGCTCGATACGGTAGCCGCGGATTTTGACTTGGTGATCTATTCGACCTAAGTACTCGATGGTTCCATTCGGTAACCAGCGAACCAGGTCACCCGTCCGATACATGCGCTCTCCTGGAGCAAACGGATTGTCCACGAACTTCTCATCCATTAACTCAGGCCGATTATGATACCCCCGTGCTAACCCGATACTCGAAATGCATAGCTCTCCAGCTACACCGACAGGTTGCAATCTAAAATGGTCATCCAAGATGTACACACTGTGGTTAGCAATAGGTCGTCCAATAGATACAATATCCGTTGCTTCCTCACTGTCCGGGACAGACCAGATTGTGGTGCATACGGAGTCCTCTGTTGGGCCATAGCCATTAGAGTAACGTACATGCTTCCTCCACTCTTCGATCAACTCGACCGATGCGGCCGATCCAGCGGTTAGCAGGCACCGCAGTGTTGGCAAACGCTCTGGATCAAGGTGGATAGCGTAAGCGGGTGGCAAAGTCGCTACCGTAATCCCCTTATCGTTCATGAACTGCTCGAACAGGGCATGATCTAAAATATCTTGTGTAGAAGGGATGCACAGAACAGCCCCGTGGCTCAGCGCCGTTAAAATTTCCGAAATCGATGCATCAAACGACAGACTTGCAAACTGAACGATCCGATCCTGCGGTGTAACTTCGAAGTGTTTCCCGTATACGTCCGAAAGATTTGGTAGTCCCCGATGCTCGACTAATACGCCCTTAGGCTGACCCGTCGTACCTGAAGTGTAGATCACGTAAGCCAGATCATCCGGGCCAGCAGTAGCCTCCAAATTCGAGGTGTCGGCATCATAGGTCGATGATTCATCCAGCAGCAAAACATTTTCCGTCCATCCGAGATGCTCCAAGAGATGGGCCTGTGTAAGGATCAGCTTCGCCCCGGAATCTTCAAGCATGTAACTGATTCGTTCTTTCGGGTACTCTGGATCGATTGGAACATAGGCACCCCCGGCTTTCATAATGCCGTAGATCCCAACGATCATTTCGAGCGACCGTTCAGCAATCAGTCCCACCAGATCTCCCGTCTTGATTCCCTGAGTACGGAGCCTTCTCGCCAGTCCGTTGGCTTTTGCATTGAGCTCGGCATAGGTCAGACTCTCGTCCTCGAACCAAAGGGCAGTCGCATCCGGCGTTCGTCCCGCCTGTTCCTCCAACAGCCCGTGGAACGTGTTACAGTGCTCGTAAATGCCTTTTGTATTTCCCCATACGTTCAGAATCTGTTCTTTCTCCTGCGGCGTGACTAATTCTAGTGCCTCCACGGAAATGGCAGGGTTCTCTACAATTTGTTCCATGAGGTAAACCAGATGGCCCTTGATTTGTTCAATTGTCACTGGGTCATAAACAAGTGCATTGTACTGGAACAGCAATCTCATTTCTTCGCCAGGGAGGACAATTAAATTAAAATCATAATTCGTTTGCTCAAGAAGCTCCGCTTCCTCAATCTCAAAGGCAGCCTCGCCACCACCCAGACGCTCTACCTCCTCCTCCACAGGATAGTTCTCAAACACCATAATATGGGAGATTAGATCCTGCTTCTGATCCGTCTGAGCCTGAATCTCAAACAACGGGTAGGTGTCATACATATGAGAAGCCATATATCGTTCCTGCTGCTGCTTCATCAGAACTGTGAAGGGGAGATTCTCCTCTGTCTTCACACGAACGGGAATCGTATTGATGAACAAACCGATCATCCGATCAATGCCCGGAATTTCTGCTGGTCTGCCTGATACTACACTTCCGTACACGACATCTCGGCTACCGTTATAGCGTTGAAGCGCAATGCCCCAGAGGGACTGCAGCAATATATTCATCGTGACATGAGCATCCCTGGCCACCTTTTCAAGGCACCCAGTCAATTCCCTGCTGAGAGGATAATTCAGCTTTTCTGCTACATAGCCTTCTCCCTTACTTGCTCCACCGACTTGAGGTAAAAGCGTCTGCTGCTCGTAACCGGCCAGATATCGGCTCCAATAGTTGGACGCAGCTGCTTCATCCTGCTGTTCGAGCCATTCGATATATCGACTGTACGGATGAACCTCTGCCAACTGCGGCTCTCTTCCTTCCAGGAGGGCAAAATAGTGTTCAAATACCTCCTGCGTAATTAACGGAACACACCACCCATCCATGACGATGTGGTGAAAACTCCATAAGAGACGGAAGCTCTCTTCATCTGTTTGTAAAATGGATACACGGAGAAGCTCGTCTTCAGCTAGGTTGAAGCCCAGTGCTTTGTCCTTAGCACCAAATGTCTTCAGGTAAGCTTCGCGCTGCGATGCATTCATCTCCCGCAGGTCTTCGTACACCAATTTAGCGCCTCTGTGCCGAAATACAACCTGCAAAGGCTCGCTGCCCCATCCGCTGTAAAAGTTCGTGCGCAGGATAGCATGACGCTCCACTACTGCATCCAGACTGTGCCCGAAGGCGATCGGATCAAAGCTACCCTTAAAATCAAAGGCGGCCTGCTCAAAATAAGCACCTGTATGCGGCTCAAACATATCATGGAACAGCATGCCCTTCTGCATCGGCGTCAGACTATATACATTCTCAATATCGCCAATGTGACTCGTCTGCTTAGAAAGCTCCTCCAGATCGGCAATGCTCAGACCCTTCGCAAGCACGTCGCTTGGTGTCAATACGGTTTTTTCTTGGGTTACGCAATGCTGGAGAAGTTCCCGCAGGCTTTCTTCAATATATCCAGCGAGCTGTTCCATCGTAGATGACTTATACTGTTTTCCGTTATAAGTAATCGTCAGAGTCAGGGCTCCGTCCGTCACCATGCCATTGATATCTAGCGTATAGGCCGGTTCCTCCAACAGGCTTTGCGCGCTTCCGGTCGGATAAGGAGAAATCTGCAATGAGCTTCCTTGCAAATCCTGATCAAATTGCCCCAGATAGTTAAAAGAAATCTCAGGCTGCAAGCTGAAGCTGCCTTCATCCAACTGACTTGCCATCGTTTTGAGCAACCCGTAGCCAATACCTTTGTTCGGAATTCGGCGCAGCCCTTCTTTCACAGACTTGATCAAGGAGTCCACTTCCGGGTTATTCCCCAAGTCTAAAATCACCGGATATTGACTTGTAAACCAGCCTACCGTACGGGTGATGTCGATATTCGGTATAATCGGCTCACGACCGTGTCCTTCCAGATTCACAGCAACCTTTCCGATGCCAGACCATTTGGATACCGCCATGCCCAGAGCAGTCAGTAGCAGATCATTCGTCTCTGTTTGATAAGCACGATGGGCTTTTCTCAACAATTGGTCGGTTTCTTCTATAGTCCATTGTGCTGTTATTACTTTGCTATCCTGTAAAAGAAGGCTTTCCACAGCCTCATCCTTCGGCAACTGTTCGAGTGGCTGATCCTCCAGCTCTCTCCAATACGCCCGATGAGTCTCCATTTCAGGACCTTCCGAATAACGAGCAAGGGCGTCTCCCCAGTCACGGAAGGAATCCGTCTTCTGCGGGAATGTCAGCGCTTGTCCTTGAATCACCTGCTCATAACCTGCTGCAATATCCTCGAACAAAATCCGCCAGGATACTCCGTCCACCACCAAATGGTGGATCACGATCAGAAGGTGGTCTCCATCCTGACAATGGAAAAGTCCTAACTTCAGCAGCGGACCTTCTGCCAGATTGATACTGCGCTGAATGTCATCCGACAGCGATGTAATGGCTACAGTCGGATCGGATTCATTCCGTAAATCAGCAGTGAACAGGCTATACAGCTCTCCTTCTTCAAGATCACGATTCCAAGCTTCGTAGCCATGCTCTGTCTGACGGAAAACCATGCGAAGGGCGTCATGATGCTCAGCGAGTTTTCTTAGCACCTGATGCAAGGCCTTTTCCTCAAATCCCTGTTCACGATACAGCATAACCGCTTGATTGAAGTGATGAGGCTCTGCCTGCTTCCGTCCAAAGAACCACTGTTGGACTGGAGTCAAGCGAGTCGTTCCACGCACAACTCCCTGTTCAGCCATATGCACAGCCGTTTGAATTTCCGCGCCTAGCTCGGCAATGGTTGGCGATTTGAACAGCTGCTTCATCTCTAACCGATAGCCGGCCTGCAGTAACCGTGACGACACCTGAATAGCTTTTATGGAGTCTCCGCCCAATTCAAAGAAATTGTCATGGATACCCACCTGTTCGGCACCCAGTACCCCTTGCCAGACAGATGCCAAAGCTTCCTCAGCCGGTGTACGAGGAGCTGTATACTTCCGTCCTGTATGCGCGCCTACTTGAGGAGCCGGCAGAGACCTGCGGTCCACTTTTCCGTTTGACGTTAATGGCATACGATCCATCTGGATAAAGTAGGATGGAATCATATAGCCTGGAAGTACATGCGATAGGGAAAGACGTACTTCGCCTGCCGTGAGCGTACGATCCGCCACATAATAAGCGCAAAGCTGCTTCTCGCCAAGCTCATCCGCGCGAACGACCACTACGGCGTCGATTACTGACTCCACCTTGGCCAGTTGGGCCTCGATTTCAGGGAGTTCGATGCGGTAACCACGTATTTTGACCTGCTCATCAATTCTTCCTTTAAACTCCAAATTCCCATCTGGAAGCCAGCGTACCAGATCCCCAGTTCTGTAGCAGGCTTCTCCGTCCTTCACAGGACTAGGAACAAATTTCTCTGCTGTGAGGTCAGGACGATTGAGATATCCGCGCGCTACACCTTCACCGCCGACAATGAGTTCACCCCAAGCACCAATAGGCTGTAATTGCAGCGATCCATTGACCACATAAGCGGTCGAATTACTAATTGGGCGACCAATCGGCACACCCCCTTCGGCACGACCTGGAATCTTGTAGGTGGTGGAGAAGGTCGTATTCTCTGTCGGACCATAGCCATTGATAGGGACAAGATCAGGATTAGCCTCGATTACACGGTTCATATGAGATATGGACAGTACGTCTCCGCCGACCAGCAATGTTTTTAGCCCTTTGAACAGGTATTCATCCTGCAGGGAAAGCTGATTGAAAAGCGGTGAAGTAAGCCACATTGTTGTAATCCCGTACTTGGTAATGGCCGCTTTGAGCCTATCGGCAATCAGGATATCGTCGTTCTCCACGAAATAGAGCTGCCCACCGTTGAGCAACGCTCCCCATATTTCGAATGTAGAAGCATCAAAGGCCACGGCTCCTGTTTGCAAAATTCGTGTGGATTCATTCAGCTCCACATAGTTGGTCTCTTTGACCAGACGGACCACGTTCCGGTGTTCAACCATAACGCCCTTCGGTCTACCCGTCGTACCCGATGTATAGATGACATAAGCAAGCCCCTGCGATCCCTGAGCAGTCTCCGGCTGGGCAGGTTCAGCTGCATAGGCCTCTTCACTGCTAAGATCGACAATCGGTATACCGTAGTCTACACTTATAAGCTCGCCCTTTTGCACCAATAATAGCTTGGCGTCGGAATCATCAAGCATATAACGAACCCGATCTTCCGGGTAATCAGGATCAATCGGCACATAGGCTCCACCCGCTTGAAGCACCGCGAGCATACCAATGACCATCTCGATGCTTCGTCCGCCCATCACGGCCACAGGCTGCTCCCTCAACGTTCCCAAACGACGCAGTGTTTGGGCCAGTCGGCTCGCCTTGTCTTGCAATTCAAGGTACGTTAGCTGGACATCGCCGAATACAAGCGCCGTCTGCTCTGGTGTACGCTTGACTTGTTCTGCGAACAGCTCATGAATGGTCTTGTCCCTTGGATAAGGAGCCGACGTCGCGTTAAATACTTCAACGATCTGTACTTTCTCCTCCGGTGTGATCATTTCTATCTCGGCCAGTTGCAACTGAGGATTGGCTGAGACTGCGTGCAGAACCCGGAGCAAGTGCGTTGCAAGTCGCTCTACGGTTTCACGCCGATATAAAGCCGTACTATACTCGAGGCCAAAGGCTAATTTTGACCCCTTCTCCTCTACATTGAGGGACAGGTCAAATTTGGCTGTGACGGTGTCCATCAAGTAAGGAGTAAAGTGCACTCCGTCCATATCCTGCTCTTCCTGCTCGGTATTTTGTAATACCAATAGGGTGTCAAAGAGCGGATTGCGGCTGACATCACGTCCTACGCCCAGCTTTTCGACCAATTTTTCAAAAGGGTAATCCTGATGCTCAAACGCCTTGAGCGCCGTTTCCTTGATTTCCAGAAGATAATCCTGAAAGGTTTTATCCCCTGCCGGGTAACTGCGCAAGGCCAGTGTGTTGACAAACATCCCGATGATGCCCTCAAGCTCAGCCTGCGGTCTTCCGGCTACTGGAGAACCTACGACGATGTCCTCCTGTCCTGTATATTTGTGCAGTAGTACCGAATAAGCGGCCAGCAATACCATATACAGTGTAGTACCTGTACGGGATGCAAGCTCTTGTATCGCCTTATTGCCAGGCTCATCCAATGTAAAATCAATTCGGCTACCCTCGAAGCTCCGAACTGAAGGTCGTTGGAAGTCTGTAGGCAAATCCAATACCGGCAACTCTCCTTCAAAGGATTGCAGCCAATATTTCTCAAGATCTTGCCATTGGTTCTCTGACTGTTCCCGTTGCCATACGGCATAATCCTTGTACTGGATGTGCAGCTCTGGTAGCTGTTCTCCTTGATACAAATGAGTAAGTTCCTCTATCAATATTTGAATAGAAACCCCATCTGAAATGATGTGATGCATATCAAACAGCAACAGATGACGCTCCTCCTGGAGCTTCACCAAGCTAACACGCAGTAATGGAGCCTGGCTCAGATCAAAGGCACGAATAAAGTTGTGAATGAGCGTATCCGTCTCCTCCACCGAAGCCTCTGTGTAGTTCAACACGAACGGCACATTCCTATGCACACGCTGAACAAGCTCTCCATCCTGCATATAAAAGCCGGTTCTCAGGGATTCATGACGCTGGATCAGTGCTTGGAACGCAGACTCCAGCCGCGTGCGATCCAACGGTCCATCCACTGTGAAGACCCCTGGCATATTGTAGCTGAGCTCTCCCCCGTCCATCTGTCTCAGCACGTATAACCGCTTTTGCGCTGAGGACACTGGGTAAGCTTCGCTTTCCGTTGCCTGTGGGATGGATTCGTACATGGTCGGAATGTGTTTTTTCACAAGTTGCGCCAAGGATTCGACCGTAGGTGACTGAAACACCTCACGCAGCGAAATGCTACATCCCAACTCTTTGTGAATCCGTGAAACGAGCACTGTTGCCCGCAAAGAGTGACCACCAATTTCAAAGAAATTATCTCTGACACCGACACGAGCAACGCCCAAGATATCTTGCCAGATGAGTACCATCTGAGCTTCCACAGCAGTTCTCGGAGCCAAATAAGCCTCGCCGGATTGTACGCTGCTTTCAGGAGCCGGCAACGCACGGCGATCCAGTTTGCCATTTGGTGTAAGCGGCATTTGCTCCAGCCGGACAAAATAAGAAGGAATCATGTAAGCGGGGAGTTCCGCCGCCAGCTGAGTCCGCAATTCCCCCGGCGAAAGATCACTGGAGGCTACATAGTAGGCGCACAGCAATTTTTGGCCTTGTTCGTCTTCCCGTGCGAGGACAATCGTTTCTCGTACGCTTGGAGCCTTGAGAATTTGGGCCTCTACCTCGCCAAGCTCAATTCGGTAGCCGCGAATTTTGACCTGATGGTCGATCCGCCCCAAATATTCAATGTTGCCATCAGGCAACCAACGAGCAAGATCCCCAGTTCGGTACAGCCGCTCTCCCGCCCGATACGGATGCTCAACGAATTTCTCAGACGTCAAATCCGGCCGATTCAAATACCCACGGGCTAGACCGTCTCCCGCAATGTATAGCTCTCCTGGAACCCCTACAGGTTGAAGGCGTCTTTGCTCATCGAGAATGTAAGCGCTAAGTGTGGGGATCGTTCTGCCAATATTGCTTTTCCCCGCTTCAATCTCATGTTCCGTGATTTCCTTATAGGTGACATGAACTGTTGTTTCCGTAATTCCGTACATATTAATCAGCTGCACATCAGGATACTTGACCCGCCAGTTCCTCAGAAGAGATGGACTTAAAGCCTCTCCACCAAAAATGATTTTTCTAAGGCCAAGCTCTGTCGAAGAGTGCGTTAACTCTTCCTGTAGCACCTGATAAAAATACGTCGGCGTCTGATTTAAGATGGTGACTTGGTTGTCTTTCAACAACTCCAGGAAAGCTGCTGGGCTCTTGGCTATGAGAGATGGAACAATCACCAATTTCCCTCCATAAAGAAGCGCTCCGTACATCTCCCAAACGGAGAAATCGAAGCAGAATGAATGGAATAGCGTCCAAGTATCCTGAGCGTTGAAGTCAAATAAATTTTTATCGTTAAAGAGCAGTCGAACTACATTTTTGTGTTCAATCAGCGTGCCCTTCGGCTTGCCGGTCGTACCCGACGTGTAGATAACATACGCCAGATGGCTTGGTCCCGAAATACTCTCCAGATTGGAAGCATCTCCTGTATACGTTGCAGCTTCGTCCAGACTCACAAGCTTTCCGTCAAAAGCGGTGCTCTCCCATAGATGACTTTGGGTGAGCAACAGACGGACACCTGAATCCTCCAGCATATAATGGATACGTTCTTCGGGATAATCGGGGTCAATCGGTACATAGGCACCACCTGCTTTCAAAATGGCCAACATCCCGATGACCATCTCCAAGGAACGGTCAGCCATAATCCCTACGAGCGTATCTGCTCCTACTCCCTCGGAGCGCAAATATCTCGCAAGCTGGTTAGCCTGCTCGTTTAGAGCTTGGTATGTAATGCTCTGCTCGTCCATCTGAACGGCTACGTGATCTGGCGTGCGCTCGGCTTGTTCCTCGAATAAGCCATGGATGGTCTTCTCACGTGGATAATCGACTGCGGCGCCTTCCGAAAGAGCCAAAATGGACTGCTCTTCTGGTTCACCCAATAAGTTTACCTCTGCAATAGAAAGCTGAGGTGAATGAATGATCTGCTCGGCGATCGTAAGCAACTGGGAAACCATGTCCTTAACTTCACTGCGTTCAAACAGCTCTGTCCGATAATCGACATCCAGTACCAGTTCGCCTTCATCCAGGATCTCTACAATATGAAGCACGAAATCGTTCACTTCGTCCCCGCAGAAATCATAATCTGTCAAAATACGCACATCATCCAAATCAACCCAATTGATAAGACGATATTCCATTGAAACGCCAAAAAGCCGCTGAATATCCTTGTTCCCATGCATTTCTCTAAGATCCTGAATTAACTGATTGTATGGATATTTCTGATGCCGCAGGACTGACATCTGATCTCTGGCTACATCCTGCAGGAAGCTCAACACATCCATTTCCTTTTTGACGTATGTTCTGGCAGCAGCGGTGCTGACGAACATACCTATCTTTTGCTTCTCTTTTTTGTTCCCTCGGTTAGCGAACGAAGTTCCAATCACCACATCCGGCTGATTCGTCATTTTGTGTATGTAGATATACATCGCACCCATGAAGAACTGGAACAAAGAAATTCTGTTCTGTTGGCAAAATGCTTGCAGCTCGTGATATAGCACTTCTGGTACGGTAAAATGCTCCCGAACAGCGTGGGTACTTAAAGATAACGGATTATATGACTTCCAACCCGTAAGCTCAGGCAAATCAGAAAATTTATCCAGCCAGTAAGCCTTATCCTTTTGGTATCTGTCAGAAAGTTCGTATGCATTCTCATCTGCAATATATTGAATATACGAGCAATCGTCGCCCAGCTTCGGTTCATTTCCTTGAATTAACTCCATGTAAAATGCTGTCAGCTGATTGCCATAGACCACCATTGATATTCCGTCAGAAATAATATGGTGCATCTTAATATTAATCCAATACTCTTCCTCGCTAATCTTCACAATTAAAAACTGGAAGAGCTCAGAATCCAGCAGGGGCAAGGGTTTTCTTTTGTGTTGCTCAAGTAAGGCTTCCACCTCAGATACACTTTCATAGTGGCTAAGATCCAGGCATTCCAACTGTCTCTCTTCATAAGGAACGACGTACTGCTGAGGCACTCCATCCACTGAGGTAATACGGATGCGGAACGCATCATACTGTTTGATAATCAAATTAATGGACTGCATAAAGGCTGCAATATGGATATGCCCCTTCATCTTAGCTGTACCGGAAAGCTGTGACACTGACGTATCTGGGTAGAGTAATTCGGTATACCATATACGCTTCTGCGCATTTGTTAAATCATATAACTGCATGTCATTCATCTCATTCACTCCTATTCCATGATGTGAATATCCTCCCGCTGCACCTGGCAGTCAGGAGGACAAAAGGACAGTTTAACGTGCGCTTCCACCCCGTCATTGATCCAGTGAAACAATTTCTTCCGCCTCAACCACCAATCGATCCCCTACGGAAGCCCGACCGCTTCCGAGAATATAGCCCCGCCGACGCTTGATCACTTCAAAATAGAGATCAATTCGGTCTCCAGGCTTGGCCAAGCTGTGGAATCGAATTCCATTGAGGTTAGTCAGGTATGAAATGCCTTTTTTATCAATCGCAGCGAATGCCGCTAATTGTGCAAGCGACTCCACAATCAACATAGGAGGCATGTATGGGTTAGTGTCAGTAATGAACCACTCACTCCAGGTGACAAGCTTGTATCCCTTCGCCCATTGCGACGTTTCGTACCCGGTCACGCCATCCAACAGAAGAAATGGGTACCGGTGCGGAAGCACATCCGGGATATGGATTAGCTCTTCGCTCACAGGCTATTCCCCTTCCCACTTGCGAACAGCAAGGCAGACGTTGTGCCCTCCGAAACCAAATGAATTGCTAATCGCCGCGCGGACCTCGCGTTCCTGATATACATGCGGCACAAAATTCAATTCAGGAGCCTCAGGATTGTCGCAATTGAGTGTCGGTGGTACTTTGCTGTGAATCATACTCTGCACAGTCGCAATTAATTCGACTGCCCCTGCACCGCCCATTAAATGACCAGTCATGGATTTAATAGACGATATCGCCAAACGGGGGGCATGCTCCCCGAATACTTTTTGAATAGCATTAATCTCCATACGATCATTAAATGGCGTACTCGTACCGTGGGCATTGACGTAGTCGATTTCCTGCGGTGTTAAGCCGCCATCCTGCAGTGCGATATTGATCGCTTCTGCCGGTCCGGAGCCAGAGGGATCTGGAGCCGTGATATGATACGCATCAGTTGTGCATCCGTAACCCACAACTTCGGCCAGAATGGTGGCTCCGCGGTTCAAAGCATACTCCAACTCCTCCAGCACCAAGACTCCTGCTCCTCCACCGATGACGAATCCATCGCGATCCACATCAAACGGACGACTAGCCTTCTGCGGCTCTTCATTACGTCTGGAGAGAGCATGGATATTCGCAAAAGATGCCAGATCAAGCTGACTAAAATTGGCTTCTGCTCCACCGGCAACCACGACATCAGCCGTGCCGTACTGGATCGTACGTAATGCCTCACCAATGGCATTACTTCCTGTGGCACAAGCCGTAACCACAGCAAAAGACGGCCCCTTGGCTCCAATAGCAATGGAGATTTCACCAGGTGCTGAATTAATCATCATCGAGGAAACAAAATAAGGAGAAACTCTTTTGGGACCAAGCTTTGTTAATTTCCCATAGTTCTCCTCTATAACGTCGAGGCCGCCTGCTCCAGAGCCGACAATAACCCCCACGCGACTTGCATTCCGCTCATCAATCACTAATTTTGATTGCTCCATTGCCTGCCGGGCAGCCGCCAAAGCAAACTGAGTGAACTGTGCGACTTTATTAGCTTCCTTCTTGCTCATATATTGCAAGGGGTCAAAGCCCGTAACCTGTGCACCGATCTTTGTCGGAATGTCCGCTGTATCGAAAGCAGTGACAGGTCCGATTCCACTTTTTCCTTCCAACAGTGAATTCCAGAAATCCGTAAGATTAAGCCCGACCGGCGTTACGACTCCCTGTCCAGTCACTACAACACGTCTTCTCACTGTATCCACGTCCTTCGTTGAAATTAATTCTTAGAAGCCTGTTGCTCGTAGAGAGGAAAGTCGCCATACACATGACTGATTTTTTCATGCACATCCGCAAGATCGGCATATACCTCGACGATCACAAGCTTGTTCTCCTGATACTTTTGCCAAGCAAGCTGAAGCTGTTCCCGTGCCTCTCCCTTACTCCGAATTGCAAGACTTTCCACAAACTCGTACTGAGGAATTTGCATTCCTGTCTTGGCCGCCTCAGAAACAAACGGGAGGGACTGCCCTGTGAGATGCTTATAATTCATCTGATTCTGCAACCAACCATAGCCACCATTATTGAGTACGATATAGATTAACGGTATTTGATACTCCACCGCCGTCATAAAATCCGAACAAAAGAGATTGAACGCACCGTCACCTACAAGTGCCACTACTGGACGTTGTGTTGCCACGCTTGCTCCCAGAGCAGCCGCCGCACCGAATCCAAGACTCGTTTGATCACTAGGAACAATCGAAAGAGAACCGTGGGCAAAGCGAAAATATGGATAAAAATAGGACCACATATCCTGCAATCCATTCTCTTGAAGAAGCACCAGATTTTCAGGGAACTCCGTCTGAATCATGTCCAACAGCTCAGGAACGTGGATTCCAGGGGTCTTTTTCAGCTCTTCCAAATAAATAGCCCTGTGAGAAAAAGCCTCCTGTTTACAGCTCCTAATCGTTTCAAGCCACACTCCATCAGGCTCCTGGCTGCGCCGTTCAAGCCACTGCTCCACCGCTGCATATCCATCACCAAGCACCTTGATACCCCTGTACTCGTGTGCAAAATCCTCCAGATTTACATTGACTTGAATCAAAGGTGTATCCTGTAGCAAAATATCCCACTCAAAAGTAGCCGTTTCTTCCAATCGACTGCCCAGTGTGATTACCACATCAGATTCCTTCCAGATTTGTCTTAGACTAAGATCTGTATAGAGTCCCGCAACACCACAGAAGAGTTCGTGGTCTTCATCAACTACACCCCGTCCCGAGGCGGTTGCGAACAAGGCCGCTCCATGTTGGTTAGCGAACCGCTCAATCACATCACCTGTACCTGACTTCATGCCGCCTCCGACTAGAATGAGTGGTCTGCGGGCGTTCTCAATAATTTCCCACGATGCATCCAACTCCCGACGAGACGGAGAGCACGACAGCTTTTCTGGTGGGGTAAACTGAAGCCCTGTTGGCACAGGCTGGTCCATCAGATTTTCAGGGAGTTCAATATAGACAGGACCCGGTGCTCCATTGATAGCCAAAAAGGCAGCCCGCTCCATCGCCCATACAAGCCGATCCACATGCTCGACACGATAAGCCCATTTTACGAGCGGCTTCACGAGTGAGATTTGATCCGCTTCCTGAAAGGATCGGGTACCCAGCTTGTCTCCGCCAGTGCCAAGCGCCAGAAGCAGGAGCGGAGCGCCCAGGTTTTTGGCTTCCAGCAGCCCTGTGAGTGTATTACTGAGCGCAGGGCCTTTCCCCACAACACACACGGACATCTGGTTGGTGGTGAGCGCATAACCTGCTGCCATGAACACAGCATTACGTTGATCTTTGCACAGAATAAAATCCATACCGGATGAGGGGAGTGACGATACGATTTTGAGATCATCACTTGGTAATCCAAAGAGATGCTGAACCCCAGCCGATTTTAAGTAGCCAATGATGGCATCCCAGGGAAAGAAGCTCGCAGTCATACCAAACTCCTCTTTTCCGACAAATATTCTGCGACAATTTCTGAAATCAAGATTGGCTTCGAAATGAGCTTGAAATCGTAAAAAATATAGTTCGACATCGTGCCGTATCCACCAAAAGGCTTATTACCTTGATCCACATCCTCAAGCGTCTGATTAATGGTCAGCGTGTGCTTCTTTCGCAGAACGTCAGTCAGGTGCTCCGATCCGTATAAGCTGCAACCCATTGCACGTTCACTGAAATAACTGGAGGAGATACGCTTGATCAATTGCTCGTCGTCTTGGTAGCTAACTACATTGAAGACTGGCGAAAAATACTCAATAATCTCCAGATTCTGATCCAATTCACTATATACAACCGTCGGCTCCATCCTTTTCGTACGGAAATCAATGCCACCGCCGTAGATAATAAACTTATCGTTCGTATTAAAATATTCAGAAACCGAGTTCAGCGCATCTTTATAGAAAATAGGGGAATAGTTTGCGTTCGGATCATCGTTGGCTCCAAACACAAGTTGGTCAAGCCGTTGAATCAGCAGATCTTTGAAATGCTCACTCACCTCTTGATGTACCAGAATGATGTCGGGTCCCAGACAGTCCTGTCCTGAGTTGAACAGTCTCATTCGGATTACATCGGTAACCGCCAGTTCCAGATCGGCATCGGGTCCGATGACGAAAGGATTGATCCCTTGTCCATAGAAGATGTAGAGTTGGTCTTTTCGGATTTGTTTTTTGATCTTCTCCGCATTGACATAGCTCCCGGTGAACACCACAATATCAGCTGGCATAACCGAATTTTCCATAAAAACCCTTTGACTGACCTTACGAATATAGATGGGTAATCCGTGTACAGCCTGAAGCTTTTCATGCAGCATGTTGACGTACTCGTTTACGTGAGAAGAAGGGCGAAAGTCTATATTTTCAACGTACAGGGACGGAATCAAGAGGTATAATGCATAGGAGTACAAAATGACGTTGGAAGGCATAAATACAGCCATAGATCGTTGCCAGCTTGGCTGATAGGTCTGCACTTCTTGCAGAGCACCTTGAAGTGTGAGGATCGTGGAGTCAATTTCTGCATTGGCAGCCCGATAGGATGAAAATTGCGTGAGAATATCCATCACTTCCTGCCGATTTTCAATCAAATAATTGAGGCATTTCAGAATAGATTCATGCCTTTTCAGAAACAGTGTGTTTTCTGCCAGTTCTGGATTTATACTCATGGCACATTCTCCCTTTCCTGTATGCAGTTTTGGTATATATCTTGTTATGCTTTGCGAGAAGCAGCTTTCTCTAGAGCCACACGCTCCATCTCCAGACGATCTACTTTTCCATTGCGATTTAAAGGAAAATGATCGAGCGGAAGCAAAAGATCGGGAAACATGTATGAAGGGAGTACCTGACTCATCTCTTTGCGGAGCACAGGCACGACCTGTGAGGAATCACTTTCGATGAATGCGACAAGCAATGTCCCTTTAGCCTCATCCTCCAAGGTAATCACGCAGGATCGGTAGCCTAGCGAACCAATTCGGTCCTCAATATAGACCGGAGATACCATGTAGCCCATCCGGTTGACCGTCTTACCGCTGCGACCAATGACATACAGCATTCCGTCATCCAGATAGCCCAGGTCCCCCGTCTTGAACCAGCCGTCCTGTAGAACGGATTGCGTCAGGTCTGGACGATTTAGATAACCTTCCATGCATCCAGCACTGCGTATCCACACTTCGCCTACGATACCGTCCGCCTGCTGGTTGCCTGTAGAATCTAGTATTTTCAGATCCACACCAGGTAATGGTAGGCCACAACCTTTCGGACACTCTAGCGTCCCCAGCGTAACGTTGCCCAGTTCAGAAAGGCCGTAACCATTCAGCAGGGGCTGTCCAAATATGTTGTTAAATTTCTCTTCAAGGTCCTGGGTAAGTGGGGAACCGCCTACGCACCACATGCGCACCGGAGCTTCCTTGACCATTTCCAGTTGTTCGGGTTTTCGGTTTAGCATACGCAACAAGGTGTAAAAAGCAGAGGGGTTAGCGTCTACGACCGTCGCCCGGTCTTTCGTAATACTTGCAATGACGCTCCAGAGGTTTTTTGGATTGCAGATGATGAGAGAACATGAAGTTAACCACCAGGAGAAGATAAGTGAGATTCCATAAAAATGAGAAAAAGGCACAACGGGGAGCATATGGTCAGACGGTAGGTAGTTCATGGCGTGTATGGAATGCCTGATATTCTCCATAAAAGCTGAACCAGCTTTCACGATTCCCTTGGGTTTACCCGTCGTACCTGAAGAATACAGAATGAGCGCATCTGACCTCTCGCACCACTTGCTAAAGTCGAGGGCTTCAAGCTTTGGCTCTCCCACCCAATCCGGGTGTACTGCTTCTTCTTGAATCAGATCTTGAATCAGAATAACGAGAGCATGAGGAAGTTCTAAATCGGAATCCGTAAGGATGCAACAGGCACCCGCTTCATCATAGATTTGGGCCACCTCATCGAGCACAGTCTGCTCGTCCACCACAGTCACCGAAACAGCAATATTGCACAGGGAGAACAGAGACACAACAAACCAATAGGAATTGGCCGCTTTCAGAATCACTCTACCGTCTTCGGGAATTCCTCTGAGCGTCAACATCCGGGAGAAGATCGTAACGTCTCGCTCCAGACGCTCCCTAGTCATAACTCCTTCAGGTGAGATAATACGGCAATCCGTATGCGTAATAAGCACAACGTTCCCTCCTTACATCCCCGTAATATGGTATCCAGCATCTACATGGATAACTTCACCCGTAATGCCTCTCGATAAATGGGAAAATAGGAATAACGCCGTATCTCCGACTTCCGACGTATCAACCGTCTTGCGTAGGGGCGTAGTTTCTTCAATATGTTTGAGCATTGTGTTAAAATCTTTAATGCCATAGGCAGCCAAGGTCCGTATCGGACCAGCGGAAATCGCATTTACACGAATGCCATATGTGCCCAGATCATTCGACAGATAGCGCATGCTGGCTTCCAGTGAAGCCTTCGCTACACCCATAACGTTGTAATTTTTGATCGCTCGTTCTGCGCCAATATACGTCATGGTGACGATACTTCCACCCTCTGTCATCAGCGGGTATACTCGACGGGATACAGCAGCCAGAGAATAGGCACTGATTTCTTGGGCAACAGCGAACCCCTCGCGAGAAGTGTCAACGAACAAGCCGTCCAAGTCCTCAGCCTTAGCATAGGCGACACTGTGAAAATAACCATGCAGTACGCCTACTTTTTCTTTTAGAAAATCCGCCAATGCATCAAGCTCTTCATTGCTTTGTACATTACAAGGACAGACCAGTGCTCCCGGAATGGTTTCAACGAGCTTTAGTACCCGCTCTGCAACCCTCTCATTTTCGTAAGTAAAAATGAGTTGTGCTCCTTCAGCAGCTAAAGATTGAGCTGTCCCCCAGGCAATACTCCTGTTATTAGCCACGCCCATAATCAAAATGTTCTTACCGCTCAGTAGTACTGCCACAGAAACCACCTTTCTTTTTTACATTTTTAAACAAAATAACAACTTAATTGCGTATGTCTACATTTATAGACATATGTAATCTTTCCTGGAATATTATCGCGTTAATTGCCAAACTTGGATAGGCGACGTTTTAGGCAAATCACAAAATTTATTTTAAAATTTGTGTGAATGGGTAGAACATTACTCCGCAGTTGAGTTCAGCTGTAATCTCGAGACCAATTTTTGCTAATTCCAAGCGTTTCCATACTAGACCCATAAATTCGTTTTACAACGATCCTTCTTACTAAGGTCTGGAAAACACATCGTGTATGCTGTCTGTCATCTCACAAGAAATAGTTGTGTTGCTTCTGTTGGTCGTGTTCAAATCGAAAGGAATACATGTGTGTGAAAAAAGGTAGCGAGGCAAAAACAAGGTGACTGTCAAAGCGAGTTAAACATAAAATCCGCATATTTTTGTAAATATTTACATTCCGATGACAGAATCACCCACCTACCGGAAGTAACCACTTCATTTTCACCAACAATGACTCTTCCGATTTGAACATCCTGAGTGACCAGCCAGATATCATCTAAGTGTAAAGCCTTAACCTTTATAGACTACGCTTTTGTTTTTTGGGAGCTAAAGTATAGCTAAAGGAGACAACAAAGTCGATTACCAGAACGATCGCCCATGTTTGCATAATGCCCTCCAAAGACGCCGTACGCTGAGGATCATCAACATACACAATGATGGCGAGCAACAAAGCATTACCTATAGCCCAACCCAAAAGGTGAAGCAACCAACCTATCCGTTCCTCTTTTGCATGAGCAGCACCATACTTGCGTTCAGGCTTGGGTCCCTTACCAAACCAATGGGAGAACCGTACATCCGCCCACTTAATTAACCTATGACCAAATGCTACTGTAATACCAAAATAACAGGCCGCCAAGCCAGTAGCAGTCGTAATCTCCATGCCACTTTTCACCGTGATGAACACCGCAATCAGTAGCAGGATATCAATAATGGGGGTAAATAGTAAAAGAAGACCGCCTAATTTCTTCAAGCCAAACATATACCTTGCGATCAACCCTGCAACAACAAAAACCCAAAATAAAACTTCTGCACTAATGATAAATAAATACATAATAGATGATTCCTTTCAAATTAGAAATTGGTATTCACCTCAACTATCCCCCTTTCATGCCCACTATCATACAATATTATACATAATATTCCTAGTATTTTGTCTATAATTACATAAAAGGAAACAAATAGCCGTTTTTTTCTGCGAAAAACAGTATCTGTTCAGAACATTTCGTTTTGTTCTCAAAATGGGCATTTTACATGATATGCTCCCCATAAAGAATTATGATGATCTGAAATAAAAAAAGATGTACCTATGCTAATCAGCACGGGTACATCTTTTCTACAGATACACTATCCAATTACAATATGCCCTTCGGGACGACGGTACAATGTCTTGGTCGAGCGTGGACGAATGGCATAGGCAATCGTAAGAGGACCAATCCGACCAATAAACATAGTCACACAAATAATCAGCTTGCCTGCGTCAGACAATCCTGGCGTCACTCCTACAGACAACCCTACCGTTCCGATTGCGGAAGCAGCCTCAAATGCAAGGGAGAGAAATGGGGCATCCTCTGTCATTAGGAGCAGTACAACCACAGTCGAGAATATAAATAGGGCCAGTACAATAATGGTAAGCGCCCGCATCATGATATCGTTAGGGACTCTGTGGCGGAAAAACACAATTTCCTTCTGTCCTCGCATGACGGCGATTAGCGCACCTACCATAAGCAGGAACGTAGTCGTTTTAATTCCTCCTCCCGTGGAGCCCGGAGAAGCACCGATAATCATCAGCAACATAATAAAAAACTGACTTGCCTGTCTTAACCCGCTGATATCGACTGTGCTCGTACCTGATGATCTCGTGGAGACCGATTGAAAGACCGCTCCATATACTTTGCCTTCCCAGTTCAACGCGCCCAAGGTTCGTGCATTGGTAAACTCAAAAATAAATATAACCAGCGCACCAATCACAATGAGCACTCCCGACACGCTTAGCACCATTTTGGAGTGTAGAGACAGTCTCCGGGTACGGCGAAAATCGAACAGATCGCTAAGTACAAGGAAACCCAAGCCTCCTGATATAACGAGCACAGATGCAATCATATTGAAAACAAAATCTCCAGCGTACTGTTGGAAGCTAGTCCCAAACAGATCGAATCCCCCGTTATTAAAGAGGGATACGGAATGGAATATTCCATAATAGATCGCTTGTCCGACAGGCATCTCTCGCATCCACCGCAAAGCCAAGACGACAGCAGCTATCGTCTCAATGGTAAAAGAAAAGATCAGCACCTTGCGAATAATACGCACGATCCCTTCCATGCTATCGGCATTAATAGCCTCCTTAAGCAGCAATCGATCCTTTAACGATAATCGTCGCCCCAACAACAGCGCAAACAAGGTCGCTAAGGTCATAAACCCCAGACCGCCTAGCTGCATCAGCACCAAAATGACGGTTTCGCCAAACATCGTATACGTTGAATCGACGTCAACAACGACCAGTCCTGTGACACAAGCGGCTGAGACGGACGTAAAAAGCGAATCAATCCAATGCGGAGCATGACCACTATGATTGGCAACAGGAAGCATCAGTAACAAAGTACCCAATGCAATAATCAATAAATATCCGATGACCAATATAAAAGGAGGCGATGCGAACCGACTAAGCTTGACGCTGCGTTTCATTAGAGTATTCTCTCCATCCGTTCTTATGAAAAAGAGGAACAAGACACGGGAAGCCCGGCTGATCCTCTATATTCATAATGTTATGTTATTCTACTGTTGGTTACGCATATGCGGGAAAAGCAGCACATCGCGAATGGAAGGCGCATCTGTCAGCAACATAACCAAACGATCGATGCCGATGCCCAGTCCACCGGTTGGTGGCATTCCGTATTCCAAGGCGCGGATAAAGTCATCATCCATTTCATGCGCCTCATCGTTACCGTGCTCACGTTCCAGCAATTGTGCTTCAAAACGTTGGCGCTGGTCGATTGGATCATTCAGCTCAGTGAACGCATTCGCATGCTCACGAGCAACCACGAACAGCTCGAAGCGATCCGTAAACCGCGGATCTTGTTCGTTTTTCTTGGCCAACGGCGAAATTTCAACCGGATGTCCAGTAATAAAGGTCGGTTGAATAAGCGTTTCCTCTACGAACTGCTCAAAGAATGCATTCAGGATATGGCCAAATGTCATATGCGGTTCAACCGAAACTTTATGCTCTTTCGCAAGGCGATGAGCTTCTTCATTACTCATCTGCACGCTAAAGTCTACGCCTGTTACTTCTTTAACAGCATCAACCATGGAGACTCTGCGCCATTGCGGCGTCAGATCCACTTCCTGGCCTTGATATTGAATGTGTTGTGTGCCCAGTACTTCCTGCGCAATATGTGCAACCATGTTTTCCGTCAATTGCATGATATCTTTATAATCAGCATACGCTTCATACAGCTCAATCATCGTAAACTCAGGGTTATGGCGGGTCGAAATACCTTCATTACGGTACACACGACCGATCTCATATACTTTCTCCATTCCACCGACAATTAGTCGTTTCAAATGGAGTTCAATAGCAATACGCATATAAAGCTGCATGTCCAATGCATTATGGTGCGTAATAAATGGCTTCGCTGCCGCCCCGCCAGCAATAGAATGCAATGTTGGAGTTTCAACTTCCAAATAGCCGAGCGAATCGAGATAACGACGCATGGATTGAATAATACGGGACCGTGTAATGAACGTTTTTTGTACTTCAGGGTTCATAACCAAATCAACATACCGCTGACGGTAACGCAATTCAACATCCTTCAGGCCATGATATTTCTCTGGTAATGGATACAAGGATTTGGACAAGACCTCAATATCCAGCACTTTGATTGTCGTTTCGCCTGTTTTGGTTTTAAAAAGCATACCCTTAACACCAACAATATCGCCCAGATCCAAAATACCAAATGCTTTATATTTGGATTCAGGTACCGTGTCTTGACGAACATAAATTTGAATACGTCCGCTAAGATCCTGTATATGAGCAAAGCTGGCTTTCCCCATCACACGTTTAGCCATAATACGGCCTGCTATGCTAACTTCAATATTCTTTTCTTCCAGTTCTTCCTTAGTCAAACTGTCATACTTGCTCAGTAGTACGCCCGCTTCAGCCGTGCGTATGTATTTGCGTCCAAAAGGATCAATGCCCAATGAGCGAAGCTCGTCCAATTTGGCACGGCGAATTTGCAATAGTTCACTTAATTCCTCGCGATTTTCTTGTGATTCCTGGTTAGTAGTTTCATCCGACATGGTGCTAAATCAGCTCCTTCAATATGAATAGACGGGCCGGGGTCCGTCCGGGTGTAGAGAAAAAAAGCTTCCACAAGGAAGCTTTTACATTAAATCCCAAAGTCCGTGTCTTATTTCTTGATATCCACGATTTTATATTGAATAACGCCTGCTGGAACGGTGACATCCACAACAGTTCCCTTTTTCTTACCGAGAATTGCCTTGCCAACCGGACTTTCATTCGAAATCTTGTTTTGTAGCGGGTCAGATTCGGCTGAACCTACGATAGCATACTCTGTAATATCTCCGAATTCCAAATCTTCAACGGTCACAGTTGCACCTACTCCCACAACATCGGTGTCAATTTCATCACTATTGATAATGCGGGCATTGCGTAGCATCTTTTCCAACGTAATTACACGGCCTTCAATAAAGGCCTGCTCATTCTTCGCATCCTCATATTCGGAGTTTTCACTAATATCTCCGTATCCGATGGCTACCTTAATCCGTTCAGCCACTTCGCGGCGTTTGACAGACTTTAAGTTCTCAAGCTCATCTTCGAGCTTTCTAAGACCTTCCTGTGTCAGAATGACTTCTTTATCGCTCATCTTAACCGATTCTCCTGTCATGGGAAAAGTTTAAAAGTGCATCGGAATGCACGCTTTCAAAACATAATATGCCACTCTGAGGGAATGAGAACATTTCCTGCTGTTGTCTTGAGAGCTGCACACAATTTGTAGCATACATCAAGATTTTATACTGAACGATTATAGGGCAAGCAATTGGAAAAGTCAATCGCGTGCACAGGCCGGAACAGCTTCCTTATTGCGCAACAGCAGCAGGAGAAGCAGCGCTTGTAGAAGGCTCATCGTTATCTACCATGTGCAATTGAGATACAAATTGATCCAAAATGCGTACCATATCGTCGCGCTTTGTTTCTTCCATAATGACATCCTTAATACGTGCAGAACCTTTAAACCCTTTGAGGTACCAAGCCAGGTGTTTACGCATTTCACGGACAGCCACTGCTTCACCCTTCAATGCAACCAGACGATCCATATGCAGAATGGCAATACGAATTTTTTCTTCCGGTGAAGGATCAGGCAACAGCTCACCTGTTTGCAGGTACTCAATCGTACGGTAGAGCATCCACGGATTCCCCAGAGCACCGCGTCCGATCATAACGCCATCACAATGGGTCAAATCCAACATACGGCGGGCATCTTCCGGTGATGCCACATCACCGTTTCCAATTACAGGAATGGAAACTGCTTCTTTAACTTCTTTTATAATATCCCAATTCGCATGTCCCGTATACAGTTGCTCCCGTGTACGGCCATGTACGCTAACGGCCTGACCTCCGGCACGTTCAACAGCGCGAGCGTTCTCTACGGCATAAATATGCTCGCTATCCCAACCAATACGCATTTTCACGGTAACCGGCTTGCTTACCGATTCCACTACCGCCGATACCATTTCATAAATCTTGTTTGGATCGAGCAGCCAACGAGCACCTGCATCACATTTGGTCACTTTGGGAACCGGGCAGCCCATATTGATGTCAATAATATCTGCATTCGTCTCCTGGTCTACGACTTTCGCAGCTTCCACCAAAGATTTGCGGTCGCCTCCAAAAATTTGCAAGCTAAGCGGCTTCTCACGCTCATCTACAAACAGCATCTCGCGCGTACGCTTGTTGCCGTGAATGATGGCCTTATCACTAACCATCTCTGCACATACCAAGCCTGTACCGAATTCCTTGGCGATCAAGCGAAAAGCAGGATTGCACACGCCTGCCATCGGAGCCAGAACGACTTGGTTTTTCATTTCAATATCGCCGATTTTCAACATATTTGTTCACCCCTTTATTCTTTCTTTTGTATCGTATACTTATCGTCAATCCGTCAATTCCCGGACTTCAATCTCTAGCGTTTGGGCGATGATGTTCAGCATGTCTGGGTCTACTGTACGATTGCCTCGCTCCACAGCACCTAATACAGTCAAAGATATACCAGTACGTTCTGCCAACTCCTGCTGTGTGAACCCTTTTAGCTTCCGAAAGGCGCGGAGTCGTTGCGCCAGCTGCATGTTTTCCAAAGCTGTATGCCGTCCTTTCCATCCACAGAATTCAATGCAGTATGCACGTTACTGTACAGACCGGACGGATCTTGGTTCGGAACGATGTCAGCCAAAGGAACCAGCACAAAAGCACGCTCCAACATACGAGGGTGAGGAAGCTCCAAATCCGGTGTAGCCAGTTGCGCCGCTCCCATCCATAACAAGTCCAGATCAATGGTTCGTGGACCATTAGGAATATGTCTTACTCTCCCCAGACGACTCTCCACCTCCAGCATATATACCAGAAGCTCCTCTGGAGCAAGTGTTGTAGATACGGCTACCGTCATGTTCAAAAAAGAAGGTTGATCCAGATACCCAACAGGCTCTGTTTCGTACAGGCTGGAGCACCGAAGCACCCGTATACCCGGATGTTCGTCCAGCGCCGTAATGGCTTCATACAGGGTATGCTCACGCTCCCCCAAATTAGCCCCTAAAGCAATATAAGCCTCTGATCCCTCAGAGGTCGAATGTGCATTCATGTATCGTTCCTACTTTCTTGCGCGATAAAGCTCAACCGTCACGCCTTGAAAATGAATATCAAACGGCGGATGCGGCTTCGTGACTTTGACAGTCAGTGCATTGACACTAGTATAAGTGTCCAGTAGGGAAGATGCAATACGTTCGCCCAAAGCTTCAATCAATTGGTAAGATTCCTTTTCTACAATATCTTTAACGGTGTAATGCACCTCGGCGTAATTAACCGTTTTGTCCAAAGCATCCTGCTCACCCGCTTCACGCAGATCAAGCTCCAGTTCCAAATCAATATAGAAACGCTGTCCCAGCTTGCGCTCCTCTGGAAAAACGCCATGATATCCGTAATACTCCATACGATGCAAAACCATTTTATCCATCGTGGGTAGACCCCCTGTTTTTTATTAGATTTTTCTAAATAGGCTCAACCACCATAACTCAGTGCATTTTTAGACCCGTACACCATCGCATCACACATACGTACGGTGCGCTTGATTTGTGCCACATCATGTACACGCACAATCTGGCACCCTTGAGCAATGCCAAAAGCAACAGTAGCCGCCGTGCCCTCCACTACATCATTCACAGGCAAATCGAGTGCTGTACGAATAAATCTTTTGCGTGACGTAGCCAATAACAGTGGGAAGCCTAGCTGACTCAATGTATCGAGAGAAGTCATGGCATGGATATTTTCATCATAATCCTTGGCAAAACCGATGCCTGGGTCTAAAATGATCTGTTCCTCACGTACCCCCGCATCCAGCGCTAATCGGATACTCTCTTTTAAATCAGACAGCATATCAGAAACCAAATCACTATAATTACGATCATGACGATTATGCATCAAAATGACCGGACAATCGAATTCCGCAGCTACACGTGCCATATCGGGGTCTGCCTTAAACCCCCACACATCATTAATGATATGTGCGCCAGCTTCAAGCGCCTGCCTGGCTACTTCGGCTTTGTAAGTATCTACAGATAACGGAATGTGCGGTGCAATGCGATGGATGGCTTGGACGACCGGAATGACCCGTGCCAGCTCCTCTTCCACACCTACCGGATCATGCCCCGGACGGGTAGACTCCCCACCAATGTCAATGATATCGGCTCCATCTTCCACCAGCTTCAATGCATGTAAAACAGCAATCTCGGGACTATAATGTAATCCTCCATCGGAAAATGAATCTGGGGTCACATTCAGTATACCCATGATCTGTGTGGAGTGTCCGAGCGTAAGCTCGGCATCCCCCATTCGGTAACTACGTTGATAAAGGGTCGGTATGTTCACTTGATCCCTGCTTTCTGTCTATAATCGTGCAACAGCAAAGCTGTTATGGACCTGGGCTGTGTCAAGGGAACCGATACATGGTTCGTTGCTCCACCCGGCTCCAACAACAAATCCACGGGCCGTATTTCTTGTATAGAGTTGGTCATAAAAATTTCATCAGCCTGTTTCAGCTCGTCCCAGCGGTACAACCCCTGCTCACAAGGAATGTCTCGCAGATGCGCCAGCTCCAAAATGAATTCACGCGTAATGCCTGGCAGAATCCCTGTACACAAGTCAGGGGTATACAGCGTATTATTCCGCACAAAAAACAGATTGCTGACCATTCCCTCTGCCAGAAAACCATCCGCCGTAAGCATCATTCCTTCAGCCTTATAACGGACAGCCTCGGCATACTGCTGAAGTTCCCGCTTCGCAAGAATATTATTCATATAATGGAGCGACTTTAAACGAACCTCACCCTCTGGAGTGTTTCTGGGGGTTCGCAACAACTGAAGCGCCGATGGGGAAATGGATTGCCCGGTTTGTGTATTGGTAGAGGGCAACGGTTTCGCAAACAAAATATGGTTGGGGCGCGTATAGTCCCCCGTCGGCAATCCTAGCACCTCTTCGCCCGCTGATACGGTGTAGCGGATATAGGCTTCATCCAGTCCATTCGCCACCATCAGATGTTGGATGTGTCTCGTAAGCTGCTCCTCATCCGGTTGAAAAGGAATGCCGAGCATTCGGCAACCTTCCTGCAGTCGATGCAGATGCCGATCCAGCAAGAATGGGACACCCTTGTAGGTGCGGAATGTTTCAAACAAGCCCATTCCGTATAAAAAGCCGTGATCACTTACGTGAATCACGGCTTTTGCGGCTTCCGTGAGGACGCCGTTGACTCCGATATATTTCATGAATCAGACGCCTACCTTGCGTTTTAGGAAATTGCGTAATAGTTGATGCCCGTAATCCGTAATAATGGATTCTGGATGGAACTGAACTCCTTCTACGGCAAATTCTTTATGCCGCAAACCCATAATTTCACCTTCCGCGGTTTCTGCGGTAATCTCTAGACACTCAGGCAGACTCTCGCGCTCCACCAGCAATGAGTGATACCGGGTTGCTGTGAACGGAGAAGGCAAGCCTTCAAATACCGATGTATTGTGATGAAGAATCGGTGATGTTTTACCGTGCATGAGTCGTTCAGCCCGGATAACCTTACCGCCAAAAGCCTGTCCGATGGCCTGGTGGCCGAGGCAAACGCCAAAAATCGGAATGCGACCTTTAAAATGGCTGATCACATCCAGTGATATCCCCGCCTCATTCGGCGTGCATGGACCCGGCGAGATCAAAATATGCTCTGGTGCCAGCTCTTCTATGCCCTTCACATCAATCTCATCGTTCCGTTTTACGGTTACTTCTTCGCCAAGTTCACCCAAATATTGAACAAGATTGTACGTAAACGAATCATAATTATCAATCACCAAAATCATACGACTCACCCTCCTGTGATACCGCTTCTGCTCAAAGCAGCTTCTTCCTCACCACATTGTACCGCCTTCATGACAGCTCTGGCCTTGTTCCGACATTCCCGATATTCCCTGTACGGGTCTGAATCAATGACGATCCCCGCACCTGTCTGTAAATAGGCAGTGCTGCCTTTAACAGCTAGTGTTCTTATTATAATATTTAATTCCATATTGCCGTTATAGTCAATCCATCCAAGTGACCCTGTATAAGGACCCCGACGAACGGGCTCTAATTCTTCAATAATTTCCATGGTGCGCACCTTGGGTGCCCCGGTAATGGTTCCGCCTGGAAAGGTAGCAGCAATTACATCTATAGCTGTACGACTCGGGGCTAATTTTCCCTCGACCTGAGATACCAGATGCATAACGTGCGAATAGTATTCGACAGTCAGCAGTTCAGGCACATGCACCGATCCGTATTCAGCAATCCGTCCGATATCGTTACGCTCCAGATCGACGAGCATAATATGCTCGGCGCGTTCTTTTTCGCTTGATAGAAGCTCTGCTGCCATAGCGGCATCTTCATCCGGTGTCAGCCCCCTTCTTCTCGTACCTGCAATAGGTCGGGCGCTCACACGTCCACCCTCCAGCTTCACCAACAATTCTGGCGAGCCACTGACGATCCGTAAATCTGGCATACGCAGCATACCCATATAAGGGGAAGGATTCAGCAGACGAAGCCATTCATATATATTTTCAGGGAGGGCTGTAAGCGCACGTTGCTGACGAATCGACAAGTTAACCTGGAATACATCCCCTTGGGCAATGTATTCCTGCACACGTCTTACGGCATGTTCAAAATCTTGTTGGTTGAATGCCGCTGTCCAACCATCAGATTCTTGATGAGCTGCCTCTAGCCCCTCTTCGGCAAGCCTAGCACAACGACGAGGGTACGCAGGATCAATCTCTCCAGCATTTATGATGTTATTCCACTGAATCAGCATACGTTCTGCACGTTGGGCAGCTTCCGCATAATGCTCGCAAAGTATGGGATTTGGCCCATCCCGTTTAACGGGATGGGTCAAATCGGTATCACGGCTGACTTTATCGGAATGCGCAGGAGCAGGCATATGAACAGCACAATATATGCAGGATTTTTCGTGATCATAAATCCATAGCTCATTCACCCTCATCCATACATAATCAGGTATGCCCGTATCGTCTGCAGCTTGAGATGGCAAACGCTCCAACGAGCGAGCTACATCGTAGCCAAGATAACCCGCAAATCCCCCAGAGAAAAAAGGCATGCCAGGTACACGCGGTGCACGGTAAGGAGCGATCCAGTTGTTCATGACGTTCAAAGGTTGACCATGTATATCTCCATGCTTCCCACTTTGCAAATCAGTCCAAACTGCATGTTCTCCCTTGCCTTCCAATATAGTAACCGGATTTAAGGCCAGATAGGTGTACCTCCCACCTTTAGCGCTCTCCAGCAAAAAGGCATATGGCGACGAATCCTCCCAAGCCTTCCGCCACGATGACGGTAGCCCTCCCACAGGTAATGGGTACTCAGCGATATAGGGAAGTATGCTCCAGCCTTCCTCCTGCCAAACCTGCCACTGTGCCTCCGTCACTCTAGCTGTCGATTTCATCCGTGTGTGCTTCCCCTTCCCTACTTTTCAAAAAGTCTACATTCTCTCCTTAAAAAGAAACCCCCACCCCCCTGCAACAGGGAAATGAGGGAATCCTTACGTATAGTATACACAATTACGACATAATTACAGCTCGAAATTGTATAGTGGCGTACTCAGGTAACGTTCTCCATTACTTGGAACAATGACAACGATCCGTTTACCCTTGCCCAATTGCTTAGCAAGTTTCAAAGCCGCATGAACAGCCGCGCCAGATGAAATACCGGACAAAATGCCCTCTTCCTTGGCCACTCTACGTGCTACCTCGAAAGCTTCATCGTTTTCTACATGAATAATTTCATCATAGATATCACGGTTTAAAATTTCAGGAATAAAGTTGGCACCCAGCCCTTGGATCTTGTGGGGTCCTGGCTTACCGCCTGCTAACAGCGGGGAAGAGGCAGGCTCTACAGCCACAACTTTAATATCAGGGAATTCTTTCTTAAGCACTTCTCCGGCACCAGAAATGGTTCCGCCAGTGCCTATTCCCGCTATAAAAGCATCCAGAGTTCCGCCAATGGAACGAATGGCTTCCACAATCTCAGGACCGGTCGTTTCACGGTGAATTTTGATATTAGCTTTGTTCTTGAACTGCTCAGCAGCAAAATAATCCGGATTTTCACTCAGCAATTCTTCCATTTTCTTAACGGACCCATTCATGCCTTCTGATCCTGGTGTTAACACAAGCTCGGCTCCATAAGCACGCAACAAATTACGACGCTCTATGCTCATCGTTTCTGGCATAACGATGACTGCCTTATAGCCCTTCGCAGCAGCTACCATAGCCAAGCCGATTCCAGTATTACCGCTTGTTGCTTCAATAATGGTACCGCCTGGCTTAAGCAGACCTTCACGTTCAGCTTCTTCTACCATGCTAATCGCAATACGATCTTTTACACTGGAGCCTGGGTTCTGATATTCCAGTTTCAAATAGATTTCGGCGCTATCTTCCGGTACGATCCGGTTGAGGCGAACGAGGGGTGTTTCTCCGATAAGTTCGGTAATGTTATTAACAACTTTAGCCATGATAATTCCTCCCTGACTGTAGATGATATATTAAAAATTGCGAAATCATATTGTAGATGATTCTTAGTCAATTACTTTAATTTAGTGCCGTTCATTAATTTCCGATAAAAATAGTTGGTTTTATACGCTAATCATAACAATCTTCAATTCCAATGTCAATACGAGTGAATAAGCCGCGATGCTGTCAACCCGCGTTATCAGCATCGTGCTTCCTTCAAACCAATATTCTTTCACTACGTTACAGAGAAGCTTAGGATGCATTCTTTCCAGATAAAATACGCGCTCCATATTTATCACGCAGACCCTTCTCGACCTCTTCCAAAGGAGCGGCTTGTGCAAGCGCAAGAGATCGGCGAATTTGCTGCCGGATCTGCTGCTTATCCGGAGAATTCTTCAACCGGACATCCTGTACATAAATGACAGCATAGCCATCGTTAACAGAGATCGGACCTGCAACATCCCCAGAGCTTAGCTCTCTCGCCGCCTTCATGATCGCCTCCGGTTGCAATGGATCATATTCATCCACCCATCCCAGCTGTCCACTGCTATCTTTGTCGAAAGGCTTACCTGCATGCTCTTGAATCAGCACATCGAAGCTCTCCCCCTGCTTAACCCGATCTAGCAACGCTTCTGCTTCCTCCGCATTATCCACATAAAGAGCTGCCAATTGGATCTGCTTACCGACGGCAAATTCCTCAGGATGCTGCTCCCAATACTCGTCAATCTCAGCTTCCTGAACCTGAATACCCTGCGTGGCTATTTTCTCCAAACCAATCCGGTATTCCGCTTCATTCCGCAAATCAACCGGACCTAAGCCAAACTGTCGCTGCATTTCATCAAAATAGGCATGATCTGAGTCATACCCTTTACTATCCTGCTCCAGCACCTGCTGTAGATCCTCTTGGGTGATCTTGATACCGAGACGCTTGGTTTCAGCCTGCACGGCTTTACGATTCAACATTTGCAACAGCGTATTGGTTCCATATCGCTTTTTCAGTTCCGCTACCCACTGTTCCTCCGATATGCCTTCCTGACCCATCTCCGCCACAGTATGATCGCCGTCATCCTTGCTTACATCACCCGGCTTTGACAGCCCCCGAAGCATGATAAGACCACCCAAGGCGGCGACGCTAACGGTCAGAATAATGACAGCTGTCCATAATCCTTTTTCCCGTGTAGTCATCGCTTGCACCGCCCATCCGGTTAGGCTTTGGCTTGATCTAACAGATTTTGCAATTCATCTTTATTAAATTGATAAGCCTCATTACAAAAGTGGCATACGACCTCAGCCTGTCCTTCTTCCTCAATTAACTGTTCTAATTCGCTTTCTCCCAAACTGATCAATGTTTTTTCCACGCGCTCACGTGAACACTCACATTGAAAATGAATATCCAATTCATCGAGAATCCGAACGTCCGGCAGCATCCAGCGCAGCATTTCATCAAGTTCCAACCCTTGATCCAGCAAAGCAGTAACGGGTGGAATGGAGCTGACTGCATTTTCGATCGCAGTAATCTCATCATCATTCAAGCCTGGAAGCAACTGAATAATAAATCCACCGGCCACAATAACCGAGTTATCCGTATCTACCAGCACACCCAAGCCCACCGCTGACGGGGTCTGTTCCGATTTGGCAAAATAATAGGTAAAGTCCTCACCCAGTTCACCGGAAATAATCGGAGTACTGCCGCGATACGGTTCTTTTAACCCCAAATCCTTGATGATATGAATAAACCCCTCTGTACCTACGGCACCCGCTACATCCAGTTTGCCCATACTATTGCTCGGCAAATGCACATGCGGTTCAGTAACATAACCTCGCACTTCCCCTAAAGCATTGGCATCAACGACGATTTGCCCAATCGGTCCATCACCTTTAACTTGAATGGTCAATCGCTCTTTGCCTTTTAGCATAGAACCCATAATAGCACCTGCTGTGAGGGTTCGCCCTAAAGCAGCGGTAGCCGTTGGATACGTATCATGTCTTCTCCGTAATTCCTCTACCAATTGAGTTGTCCGAACAGCAAAAGCTCTAACCCTTCCATCCATGGCTGTGCCACGAATAAGTCGATCCTGCTTATTTTCCATATTGATATCCTCCCCTATTCTCCAGGACAGCTATGCTGCTTATTTTCGTTAGTATGGCTCATCATTGAAGCATAATTTCCTATTATATAAACAACCTGCATCGACAGATCACGCGAATTGTTCAAAAACGTAACATATTTCAGTATAGACGAAAAACGCCGCTAATCCAAACCGATAAGATCATCGGTTGGACTCAGCGGCAGCTTATATCCACTTTTTTTATTCAGCGTTACGTTGGTAAATGATGCGTAATCCTTCGAGCGTCAACATCGGCAACACTTTTTGAATGCTCTCTGTCTCTGATGCGATTAGCTCTGCAAGACCTCCGGTAGCAATAACCGTAGGTTCCACCTGCATTTCTTCCTTAATGCGCCTCACAATGCCATCCACTTGCCCAGCATAACCGAAGATAATCCCAGCTTGCATGGCATGAACCGTATTACGACCAATAACCTTTTTGGGTTTCTCCAACTCAATGCGGGGCAGCTTGGAAGCCCGTTGATACAGTGCCTCCGTCGAAATCCCGATCCCCGGCACAATGACACCGCCCAAGTAGTTTCCCTTATCGTCAATACAATCAAACGTCGTCGCTGTTCCAAAGTCCACCACAACCAGCGGCCCGCCGAACCGTTCGACAGCCGCAACAGCGTTCACGATCCGATCCGCACCTACTTCACGAGGATTCTCATAACGCAGGTTAAGACCAGTCTTGATTCCCGGCCCGACGATTAACGGCGTTTTGCCTATGTATTTATCGCACATTTCTTCTAATACACGGACCAATGGCGGAACGACAGAGGAAATAATCACTCCCTGGATGTCATCCTTTAATACGCCACCCATACTAAAAAGATTATGTATGAGTACGCCGTATTCATCTGCGGTTGCCTGCCTGGAGGTACTGATCCGGTAATGGTGCAACAGCTCCCGCCCTTCGTATATCCCCAGAACAATATTGGTATTGCCTACATCCACTACAAGAATCAATGGGTGTCACCTATCTTTCTTTGCGTTAAGGTCAAGGCTGATATCCAGGTTATGAAAAGAGTATGTCAGCCTGCCTACAGAAATCACATCTACGCCACTCTCAGCCATCTCACGCACTGTATCCAGCGATACATTGCCCGAGGCTTCTGTTTTGACATGTGGTGCCCGTTCCCGAATGAACCGAACGGCTTCCTTCATATCTGGGGCAGACATGTTATCCAGCATAATGATATCCGCCCCAGCTTCCAGGGCTTCCTGAACTTGTTTCATGTTTTCCGTCTCTACTTCAATCGTCATCGTATGCGGTATATTAGCGCGTGCTCGACTCACAGCTTGTTCAATCCCACCTGCGCCCTTAATATGATTATCCTTAATCATAACAGCATCGTACAGGCCAAAACGATGATTCGAGCCACCGCCTACACGAACAGCATACTTCTCCAGCAGTCGATGTCCCGGTGTTGTTTTACGTGTATCCACCAAACGAGTGGACAGACCATGCAATTGATCTGTAAAAGCCCGAGTCCGCGTGGCAATACCAGACATCCGTTGGAGCAGATTTAACGCCAATCGCTCCCCGGTCAGGATTGCATGGGTACTCCCCGTTACTTCTGCCAAAACGCTCCCCTTTTCAATCCACTGTCCATCGACTACCAGCGGAGTGAACGACAAGGAAGGGTCCACTACCTGAAATACAAGGGCAGCCACGGGTAAACCGGCAACCACGCCGCTCTCCTTGGCATGAATGACAGCCTTGGATTGGTGGCCCTGCTCAATCGTCCAGCGCGTGGTCACATCGCCAGAGCCCGTATCTTCTCGCAGCCAGCTGCGAATTTGTGCCGTCAGTTCTTCCTGATATCCACTAAACTCTCCATAAAGCTCGCTGTTAGATGTCATGAACGTACTCCTCCGTTATCCCTTGCTCACGTCGCTGCTGAACATGCTTTCGCCAGACGCTATCATCTGTCTCAGGAAAATCCTCGCGATAATGCGCTCCCCGGCTCTCCTCACGTAGCAGCGCACCATCTGTTACTAATAAAGCACAGGTGAGCAAATTGGCAAATTCGATCTCTTCCCGGCTAGCAATCACAGCCTCAAAAATAGGCATTAGCCCTTGCAACTCATCTAATGCTGCTTGCAGCCCTTCGCCGTGCCGACGAACTCCAGCATAACGAACCATTGCTTCTTGCAGCCTATGCCGCTGCTCCGCGACGGATGAAGCCGGGAACTCTGTACGGTTATCGCTATAAGATATCAACGTATGGCCGACTAGCGGTGGCAATGAATGCAGTCGCTCAATAATTCTGCTGGCGAATACAATAGCTTCAGATAATGAATTGCTCGCCAGACGATTAGCTCCGTGAACACCTGTAGAAGAGGTTTCCCCGCAGGCGAACAAACGCGCAATGGAGCTTTCCCCGTGTAGATTAGTCTGAACACCACCCATCATATAATGGGCAGCAGGCGCAATGGGGATCCAGTCTGTCGTCATATCCAAACCAAATGACAGACATGTCCGATAAATGGTTGGAAAACGTTGCTTCACCCGCTCAGGTGGCTCATGCGTAATATCCAGGTATACAAACGCAGCTTGGGTGCGTTCCATCTCATGAATGATAGCACGAGCTACGATATCTCTGGGTGCAAGCTCCTGCCGGGAATCATACTTGTCCATGAAGCGTTCTCCGTGAATATTGCGTAATACGGCTCCTTCTCCCCGTACAGCTTCGGAAATTAGAAACCTTGGAGCGCCCGGATGGCACAACGCCGTAGGATGAAACTGTATGAATTCCATATCCCGTACAATCGCCCCAGCACGATATGCCATAGCGATACCATCCCCGGTTGCAATATCCGGGTTGGTCGTATAACGGTATAATTGCCCGCTACCTCCTGAGCACAAAATCGTTGCATTAGCAGTGATATACGACCTTTCCCCACCTGGCTTTTGGACGAGGGCTCCAATACACTCACCATGCTCCGTCAGCAGATCAATTACCATGCATTCTTCCCACACTTCGATACCGGGATGGGCAGCAACCTGGTCTGATAAGGCACGCACAATTTCATAACCGGTAGCATCTCCATTAGCATGCAAAATACGCCGGTGACTATGCGCTCCTTCCCGTGTCAACGCTAGTTCACCATCCACACGATCAAAAACCGTTCCCATACGTATTAACTCTTGAATACCAACTGGACCTTCATGGACAAGCGTACTGACCGCCTCAGGTTCACACAGACCTGCTCCAGCAATCAGAGTATCTTCCATATGATAGGCTGGTGTATCCTCGTCCGATGTGACAGCAGCAATGCCGCCTTGAGCATAACGCGTGTTGCTTTCCATCAAAGTCTTCTTGGTAATCAGCAACACTTTCCGATTCTCCGCAGCCTTAATCGCCGTATATAAGCCCGCAATGCCTGAGCCGATAATTAACACGTCGGCCTCCAATCGGGTCAAGTCCGCTACATCAAAATCAACTAGATATCTTGGAATCATGCCTTCACCTGATTTCACAGAAGAATAGCGCACACCATAAGTTCTACAGTATGCGCTCACGTATATGTTCAAAATGATAGAGAGTCGATTGCAGCGACTGTTGGCTTTTATACGCTAAGAAGACGACAGCCGTTTATTTAACAATAAATGTACACAACGTTCCGATGTCTGTCAAATCACGTTAGCAATAATCTTCCATTTAAAAAACTCCGGAAAACCAATAATACCTGGTTCCCCGGAGCTTACCTATACGCTTATTCAACTATCCATCGGATGATTAGGGTGTTGTCGGTGGAGTACCACCGGAGTTGCCCGAATTGTTATCATCCTCTGGCTTTTTCAGATTAGGGATATCATTCGGTTGATCCGTTGTATTCTTAGGCTCGTCATCCTTACCTTGAATACGTACACGGACGTCTCCAATGTTGTCGATCACAGGCTCACCGTTTTCCGGTGTTCCTTCTCCCTCAGTCGTGCCACCATCCAAAGAACCTGTCTCGATCAAACGTTTGATTTGTTCAAGTTCCAGAGTTTCTTCTACCAGCAAGGTTTGAGCAATCAAATGAACCTCTTTGGAATACTTGGTCAGGAGTTCTCTAGCACGCTCATAAGACTCAGTGATGAAGCGATTCATCTCCTGGTCAATCTGATAAGCGATCTGATCACTGTAGTTCTGCTCATGACCGATATCGCGTCCAAGGAATACTTGGCCTTGTGAAGTACCGAACTGCATCGGACCAAGCTTCTCACTCATACCATATTCTACGATCATGCTGCGTGCAATGCTTGTCGCTTGCTGGAAGTCGCTATAGGCTCCCGTTCCGATCTCACCAATGAACAGTTCCTCGGATACGCGTCCACCCAACAATCCAGTGATTTTGTCCAGCAATTCCTGCTTAGTTGTCAACATGCGGTCTTCCTTCGGAAGCATGATGACATATCCGCCTGCACGTCCACGTGGAATAATCGTTACCTTATGAACCATATCCGCATTTTCCAAGAAGAAACCAATAATCGTATGGCCTGCTTCATGATAAGCAACAATTCGCTTTTCGCGGTCACTGATTACGCGGCTGCGTTTTTCTGTACCTACGATAACACGGTCGATAGCTTCATCTACTTCTCGCATCGAGATATCTCTGCGGTTACGACGAGCCGCCAACAAGGCAGCTTCGTTCAACAGATTTTCCAGATCAGCGCCTGTAAAGCCTGTTGTACGTTTCGCAATTACGTCCAGTTTAACATCCTTCGTTAATGGCTTGTTGCGAGCATGTACATACAATACTGCTTCACGGCCTTTAACATCTGGACGGTCAACCGTAATTTGACGGTCAAAACGTCCTGGACGAAGCAACGCCGGGTCTAAGATATCCGGACGGTTTGTAGCCGCTACGATGATGATACCTTCGTTTGCGCCGAATCCATCCATCTCTACGAGCAATTGGTTGAGCGTCTGCTCACGTTCATCATGTCCGCCACCCAATCCGGCGCCACGTTGACGTCCAACGGCATCAATCTCATCAATGAAAATGATACAAGGTGCGTTCTTCTTCGCATTCTCGAACAAATCGCGAACACGGGAAGCACCGACCCCGACGAACATTTCTACAAAATCAGAACCCGAGATGCTGAAAAACGGTACTCCGGCCTCGCCTGCAACAGCTCTCGCCAAGAGTGTTTTACCCGTACCTGGAGGGCCCACTAACAGGACACCTTTTGGAATACGAGCGCCCACAGCTGCAAACTTGCGTGGGTCCTTCAAGAATTCTACAACTTCGACAAGCTCTTGCTTCTCTTCGTCAGCCCCTGCCACGTCCTCGAACGTAACCTTCTTCTTCTCTTCGTTATACAGACGGGCTTTGCTCTTGCCGAAGTTCATAACTTTGCCGCCACCGCCCTGTGCCTGATTAAACAGGAAGAAGAACAACAGGAACATGATCACCAAAGGAATGATAGAAGTCAAAAACGTCAGCCAAATGCTTTCGCCTTCCATTTTCTTCTGCACGTATTCAAACCCGTTCGTTTCGCTGGCATTCACCAGTTCACTTAGTGCTTGATCCGTTGGTGGAACATATACGGAAAAATTGGTCGATTTAGCATTAGCCGGCTGCTTCTTATATGCACCGGTTACAAGATAGGCGTAACCGTCAAATTGGACCGTTACTTTAGAGATGTTATTAGCTTTAACCTCTTGCCGTAATTGGTCATATCTAGGGAGATCGGAGGCTTCGTTACTGTTGCTAACAAACTGAACGATACCCACCACAACTAAAAAAAGAATCAAATAAAAACCAGAATTCCGGATGAACCGATTCATCCCCTACCTCCTCTCGAGACACTTAAGTTATTTTACCATAGCCTGTAAGTCCTTCTCAACAAAGGGCCTTATTTAGTCCTAGGACTGGAGGCTGAGATTAGCTGGTGTAGATTTCCGGCTTTAAAATCCCTATGTATGGGAGGTTCCGGTAGTGCTCGGCATAGTCCAGACCATAGCCGACAACAAACGCATCTGGAAGCGTAAATCCAGTATAATCTGCTTCAAGATTAACTGTCCGGCGTGCAGGCTTGTCGAACAAGGTTACGACACATACCGAATTGGCATTACGGTTTTTAAGCAATTCAATCAAATGCGTCAGCGTCAGGCCGCTGTCGATAATATCTTCGACAATCAGAACGTCGCGTCCTTCTACAGATGCGTCCAAATCCTTAATGATTTTGATGATACCTGAGGATTTTGTGGATGCTCCGTAACTTGATACAGCCATGAAATCAAGCTCCAACGGCACTGTAATGGTTTTAACCAAATCAGCCATAAAGATAAACGCACCTTTCAGTACGCAAATCACCAATGGATTTTTACCTTCATATTTCACGCTGAGCTGTGCACCCAATTCCTTAATTTTACTCTGAATTTCTTCTTCGCTGATCAATATTTCCTGAATATCATTTTGCAACGGTGTAAACCTCCTAAGTTTATACTATGAAAGCCGTTCCTGCGCAATTACCGATGCCCCGGACTCTCTCGTCTTTGCCATGACATATATATAACCGAAGACGTGTGCTTTTGCACTGCGGCATGTACAGAACGTCGTACGCCCGGAATCCAGAGAATAGTTCCAGCGTGGTCGCAGACGATGGGAGTAACGGAACGCATTGAAGGAGGTATTTTTTCATCAATAAAAATATCTTTAACCTTTTTTCTTCCGTTTAATCCCATTATATACATGGTATCTCCAGGTAATCGCGAGCGTACAGTCAAAGGCAGACTCAATTGATCTGCGTCGAACCACGCTTCCTCCTTATTCGCCGGATGGTCCGCATCCGAATAGGAAGCCCTTCGCCACCGAAGTACACCACCTGCCTCAGGCAACTCTAGCTCACCGGAAAAAGGCAATACACTTAGTCCATAGCACCATTCGCCCATAACGACTTGCCTACGGTCAAACAAAACCGCCTGGTCATATTCGCGGACTCCAACCGCACCGCCTCCCAAGTCCAAACTCCATGTAGACGATGCCTCTTGGAGAAGTCTTAGTCGAACGGTCTCAATTTTACGAAAATCAAAATTTTCACTGTCCGAAGGCAGATAATTTAATATTAGTTTAATCAACCTCCGTTGTAAAGCAACGGATAGCTTACGGTATGAAGCGATGGGAAACATGTACCTGCCATTATCCAAGCGCACCATTTTCTCGTATGCCGACAGTGTGGATGCCTCCATAAAGTCATTTTCGTCAGCCATCGTTTCGGCCAGCCGGTTTAGGGACGGTGTCAGTCGCTCATTATATTGCCCCAAAAAAGGAAGCACATCCATGCGAATGGCGTTACGACGGTATTTGGATGATAAATTAGTGCTGTCTATCACATAGGAAAGATCATAAAAGTTACAAAACTCAATCAGGTCAGCCTTGTACATACGTAGCAGCGGGCGAATGAGTTGCACATTTTTTTCCCTGCGCGCCAAACGCATACCTGCCAAACCTGCTGGGCCGCTACCACGCAGCAAATGCAAGAGAACCGTTTCGGCTTGATCGTCGCCGTGATGGGCCATTGCAATATGCTGTGCTTCCCACTTTGTAGCCATATCATGTAAAAAACTGTAGCGCAGCTCGCGGGCTGCTTCCTGTGGCCCCTTCCCACTCTCCTTCATATAAGCGGGTACATCCACCCGAGTCATTTCAAATGGAAGTTCGAGCTTTTGGGCAATATTACGTACCTCTTCAGCCTCCGCATCCGATTCCTCTGGTCTGAAGCCATGATGAACGTGAGCGCAGACGAGTTGTAAAGGCATATGTATAACGGATATTTCATGTAAAATGTGCAAAAGGGCCACCGAATCCGGCCCACCGGATACAGCAACCACAATGCGGTCTCCGGGGCTCCACAGTGAATGATCTCGCGCCAAGGCGAGCACTTCCTGTACAACACCGGTCGGTTTTGTTGTTCCCATTCACGACCCTCTTTTCTCCCGACCGTAAAAATGATGATCATCTGTTATCTTATGTAAGTCTGCTGCTACCTTAACGCAATCCAGAGCGCTCCGGCAAGCAGCAAAAGCGATACCGTGAAAGCATATCCCAGCCAGCGTGGGTTCCCTTTTTTGACCGACGATTGCCTGACATGTGCGGAAGCCAAACGTGACCAAGATCGGGCCGCTGCACGAGTATCGGAATATTCTCCACGCACTGCACCCAGCAGCCATTCGGCATAGGGGCGCAATACACGGCTACGGCGAATGATGACCGTCAATTCTGCCGTATTACGCAACTGAGGCAGCCTACTCGCAGCGGTCTTTAATGATTCGCTCTCCAATATATGAATCGTTAGAAGAGCGAAGGCAAACAGGTCATACTGGGAATCAGCATTTCGGCTGCCAGCATTCCAGAATCCCCTATCATACCACTCTGTGAATTGTTTAACACTCCGACCAGCAAGAGACACCCCACCGTAGTCAATTAATTCAGCCTCTCCATAGGCATTGACCAAAATATTCTGCGGCTTCAGGTCGCCAAACACCCATCCTGCCTGATGGAGATCCGCCAGACGATTCAGTATACCGGTTCCAGCCACACCATACCATTCCGGCCCTTTGGCTGCCACAAAACGATGAAGCGGATCACCCTTAACATATCGCATAACATAAAAGGGGATTTCTCCGCTGCGTAACACTACATCATCCACCTCAAACAAAAAGGAAGGATTTCCATTTCGCTGAAGGGCGGCCTGAGTCCCCTGAGACTGCAATGTGGTCAGCACATTAATCTCTGATTGCAGATCAAGCGTGTTCTTCCCCATTTTCAGAGCAAATTGCCGATCGGCCTGTGCTTCTTTTACCAAATATACAGTTCCGTTCGCTCCCCGGCCCAGCAAGCGCTGGATGACATAGCTGCTCCGCTTCCACTTGCCCTTGATGACCGTTCCGGGTGCAAGAACGGGATCAGACGACGTAGTCACCGAGCATCCCTTCTCCTTTGCCATAGGATTCTTCCAGATCTTTCTGTTCTCCTAGTGTAACATATCGGTAATAATCAATCACTTGTAAAATGGCAGGACCTGTCGGTGTTGCCCCTTTCATCCGCAAGCGTCCAAATATCGATTTGATCTGGTTAAGCTCAGAGGTCCAACCGATATCCATGACTGCGTCTTCTCCCATTTTGCCGCCCGGAAAATGAAATACAGATATACGACTGTGTCCGCTTCTGGACTGTAAACTGAGTAGCAAATCACGGATGCTGTCCTCTACAGCAGGTAGCTTGGGCTTCATACTCGCACTTGCATCAATGAGCAAAGCAATCTCCAGGGTGCTTGTTTCTGTCAGTTCATCCATCACCTCAACCACTTGGGCTCGTTTGGCCGGAGGAAGTTCACCGATATGTTTGGCGCCACCCTCACCCAGAATGTGCGTTAACTCTCTATTAACCGCCTGCTGAATGGTTTGAACCACCGTCTTGCGCGTCATCATCTGCATGGTCTGCGCCAACTGCTTCGTCCCTACGATTTGGCTAAACCCTCCCCCTGCTTTAGCAATTTCTTGAATCTCCGCACTGCCAAGCTCGCCAATAGTTCCATAATCTATGACTCCGGCGACGTTCACTGTAATACCTTCCCGTAAAGCCTGGGCAGCCGCCATGACTGGACTAACACCTACATTTGAGCATCCGTCTGTAATGATCAAAATTTGCTTCATCGTTTTTTGACCTCCGCTTCCTCTTAATCTATCCCGATAGATTCTATCTTTGCCTAATCCGGAACGATTCAAACGAAGGATGCGGATTTTTAAAAATGGGTAAGGAATTTCCCGGGCAATGTCGGCTTAGCTCACCGTCCGTGGACGTTCCAACCACCTCATGCCAGGTACATGGAGAGTTGCCCACTCTGGGCGGAAGTGGTCGATTTTACTAACAACTACAGTCATATCATCATAGATTTGATTTTGCTGGTATCGAATAACCCGTTCTAGCAAACAGTCGGCCAACTGCTGAGGATCTTCGCTTTCAATTTCCTGAATCATGCGTTTCATCCATATTTCCTTATTAACCGCATAACCCGGTGAGTCGTATATACCGTCTGTAATCATAATGAGAATATCACCCGGCTGGAGCTGCAGGGATACCAAATCAATTTCAATATCCTGTATAATGCCAATCGGCAAATTGCTGGCAGATACTGGGATGACCTCCTCCCCTCTTTTAATAAAGCTCGGCGTAGACCCAATCTTCATAAAAGTTGTCTGGGCCGTGTACTGATCAATCAGCGCCATATCGACCGTAGCATACATTTCTTCAGGTGATCGCAGCATCAGGACAGAGTTAACCGACTTGATCGCCAACTTTTCGTCCATACCCGATTGCAGTAATTCCTCCAAAATGTTAAGTGCTGCACTGCTCTCTTGCTGCGCGCGCTCTCCGTTCCCCATACCATCACTTAAAGAGACTGCAAAAGTCCCGTTCCCTAGCTCCATCATGCTGTAGCTGTCTCCTGAGAAAAAATCGCCTCCTTTGGCGGCACTAGCTACCCCTGTAGCAATCTCATACGTTTTAGCGGAGCCGAACATGACTGTAGCTAAGCCTTGGCGGCGATCTGCCTCCGTTTCGCGCATCACAGCTATATGCTCGTCCAGTATGTCCGACAGAAGTGGAGCAATGATTTTCCGACATTCATCAAATCCCCTTGTATAGGCATGGACAATCTCAATTTCTACCTGACCTGCATCCAGATTAATAATCTCAATAGATTGGATGGACAAGCCCAGTCTATCAAGAGCCTCTCGTATTTGCTCCTCCTGCCGATGCATGGTCTGTCCTTCCCGCTGAATTTCTCGCGCTAAATCCTCCATAATTTGTGATACACCCGATAGCTGGTCAGCAACAAGCTGACGACTATCGTATACTTGGCGCTTCCACTGCATATTATGTTGGTAGAGGCTATACTGCTGCTTCATCACTTGCAGGACAGCGCCCGTTTTAGCACATGCCTTGCTCCATTGCGGGGGGATCTGCTCCGGCTCCAAATCCGGATTATCCTCAATAGCGCTCATCATTTCCGTCATATACTGATGGGTTTGCATAAACTTGCCGTCCCAGCACTGCTCACACTTGAAGCAGGAGGCACATGTCCCTTCTGCCACCGCATTCATAAAGTGTTCGATTTCTCCGTCCGGTTTTGCGCCCTCACTCGCAGATATCTGGTGAAAGCTGCGGGATAGCTGACTGAATACACGGGAAAACTTCGTTACCCGCTCTGCGGTGAGATCGCGGACCCTTTTGGCATATTCATGCTGAGATTTGGCGTGGTCCTGCGTACCGGGAACATAGGTAGAAACCGCTTTAAAGAAACTTTTTGGGGTCATTAAGAATAATAGAATCGCCGCACAACTCTCCCAGGTTGACGTCAGCACGTCTCCGGTTCCGTCCAAATAGATCGTCAGAATTGAGGAGCCTAGCAGCATCCCAAGCGCAACAGCACCCTTTTTCCCTTCACGCAGCATCCCTGCCAGCAAACCTGCAAAAGCGAGTAAACTCATCTGCACAATTGCAGACATATTGGCCAAGCTTAAAATTAAACCGGTAATTACACCGACCGATGCGCCCAGCGAGGCACCTCCCACCAGAGCAAACACCAAGACCAAATATCGCGATAGTACATGATCGACAGACAATGAATGAACAGTCCATCCTACTGCTCCCGTCATCACAGAGGCTAATAAAATAATAAGACATAAAATTTCCTCATTCTTGAGCTGGCTTGTCTTCTTACGGTACGTAAACAACGGTATGGCCTGCGTGAACACCAGCGTAAGCATAAAACTGAGAACCGCATCCGTTCCCACAATGACAAGTTCATACCATGTAAAAGTTGGAGCCATCACGGCGTTAAATAAATTGACCATAAACACCGACAAGAAAACCATAAGCGGGGCATAGGATAATTCCAGACGGTCGAAGGTTCGTAGTCCGCGATACAGGAGATAAAATACCAGTAGCTCGCCACCAATCATAAATAACGATGGGTAAGGAGCTAACAGGCTGCCTAACACAACGGATACAGCTACAGGCAGCATCAGATCACGCCGAAGAAACGTTATGACCGCAAAATAAGCGAGGGCAAACGGAGAAAGCTCGTCCAAAATAGTGGCGCGTCCCAGTAGAACTCCCATAGCTGACAATAGCAGCATCCATCTTTGCGCGGTTACCCATTGCACCACTTTATGTGAATCCAGCCGTTTCTTGAGTCTGGAAGACCACCCTTCCGTACGCTCTTTGGATTTGGACTTTCTAGATTTTAACCCCGGAAAATGTACCACGTTCCATTTCTCCATCATGCGTCAGGCACCCCATTCATCAATTTGATGTTCTCATCTTAAACCGGAACGACTGAGAAAGTTTGTCAGAACCCCACGTCTTATTCCAAGAAATTTCCGACAAAAAAACGTTCTGCGCGAAAGGACAGAGCATCACTCTGAACATCAAGCTACGCCCGTATGGAAGCCGATGGAAGAAGCGCCCCGCTACTCCTTATATGACCTCTCGATGTCGTTCATCCAGATGTCCAATCTAGCGATTTGCACAGAAGATAGACGGAAAACCGTTGGAGTTTGTCGGACGATTATGTCCTCACGACAAAAAAAACATCCGCTTTCCAGCATCGAATCTCTTTTCTTCTTCATTAAAATTGCGAATCTCATAAATGCCCGTACGACTAACCACTGGATTCAGCGCCCAGTCGCTGCTTATCGCATCTGTTGTCGGTAGAACGCAAAAAAACCGTAGCAGTCTCTCGACTGTACGGTTTTCCGTGTATGATTGATACGGTTGTCAAAGTGAATTAAACACGCTTCGCGCCGCGTCCTCCGCGTTTACCTTCGGTGTTCTTTTTCAGCGACGAAATGCGTTCCTCACTATCTTTCAGGAAGCGTGACATTTTATCCTCAAATGAAGGTTTACCCGGTGCAGGCTTGAAAGAACGGCCTCCACGATCGCGGTTGAAACCACCGCCACCACCACCGCGTCCTTGACTTGGACCTGAACCTCCACCGCCGAAACGGTCGCCTCCGCCTGGTCCTCCTGTACGCTCCGGTCTTGGAGCTCTTGGGGGACGGGCTTCACTTGCCGGCTTGTCAATCGTTTGCTTAATGGAAAGTCCGATTTTGCCATCTTTGTCAACATTAATGACTTTCACCGTCACAACATCATTAATCTTCAGGTGGTCGTTAACATCCTTAACATAGTTATCGGCGATTTCCGAGATGTGAACGAGACCCGTGACACCTCCAGACAAATCCACAAATGCTCCAAAATGCGTGATGCCTGTCACTTTGCCCTCTAACTTGGTGCCCACTTCAATTGCCATAGAATAAAATGATCCTCCCTTAAAATATACAACCGATTTTTTTGCAAAAAAATCCCGCTGTGGTGATTTGATTATACAAAATGGCGGAACCAAGGTCAACTAAGCATTGGCCCGATAATGTTCCTATTTCTGATCTCCGATGATTGGCGTCTCTTCCGGTTTGTAAAGACCGTACTTGCTTCTGGCAATCTCGCCAATGTACTCAGGGTCCTTCAGACGATTCACTTCGGTTTGAAGCTGTTGTTCCGTTTGTGTAGCAGCTTGCTTCTGCTTTTCCTTCTGGGTGAGCTGTTCACTTCGATCGGCCATAATCATGCCTTGAGAAAAAAAGGTAAAAATTGCCCAACTACCAAAGGCGGCAAGCGATAGCAACCAAATCATGATTCGCCTGCGCCCGCCCGCGTTGGACTTGGACGTAGAAGATGAATGGCGATCTACAGACGAATTACGCATGATACTACCTCCTTCCAAACCATCTTTTCGCTGTGTTTTTCAGTCTGATACCCAGCTTCACGAGCAACTCTGGAGTCTTCCAGCGTGCTTTAAGCGGACCGATCAGCCATAGGATCGGCTTCCAAACCGGCATCAGGATGTATATCAGCATCCTTCCCAGGAACACAATAAGTGCCCATGTCCATCCGACCAGCTTGCGTAACAGCCGATACAGCGCTAACACCGGAAGAACAATCAGGATGCGCAGTATGCTGTTCACGATCAACGTCAGTCTGCGAACTATCTCTAATAACATTACCACAAAACGTTGGGTTGTAACACTAAAGGCCCAAAAATAGAGCCAAACCCCCAAAAGTAGTCCTAAAAAGACATAAAACCGCAGCTCACCGCGATTACTCGCGTATAGCACACGGAAAATAAACAAAGCCGAGGCCACCCAGTACAGCACGTCCAACATATGAACGCTCCAGCGGGCAAAATGAAAGCGGATGGACAGCACCCGGTAGCTGTCAAACACCACTCCCATGGCTATGCCCGACAACAGCATCCACGTCAACGTCAGCCATTGCGTGTAAGGGTTCATTTGAAGATCTTGCCGAATAGGCTTTTTCCGTTTTTGGCCGGGGCCCCGGGCTCCAGGTAGACGAGGGAAGTAATCAGACCTTCAATGGACAACAGCCCCTCTTCTAGACTGAGGTTTTTGATATGTAAATGTTGTCCGCGAATGGTGAGATGGCCCAGCTCGGTCTGAAGCAAAAATTCTTCACTGTCAAAGCTCTCCACATTGCTGACGCCTGAAATATCGAGTTGCTTGCGGCTTTGCATGCGCAGATCATGGTGCTTGGACTTCCCTTGTTCAATCATGGCATGTACCCCTCCTTCTGTTCTTAGCTTATGAAGGGGGCGTATGATTTAGAACCGCTTTTGCTGTTAATCAGCATATGATGGACGAAAACTCGTCATCTAAAGAAAAAAAGCACTCCTTCATAAAATAATGAAGGAATGCTTTCATGTACAGTTATGAGAAAATCAGATGTCTGCTTACCAGTTCAAACCATTGTCCCTGGCAATAGGATCTTCCTTTACCAAAGTGTACATACTTGCAGCCTCGTCCTTGCGTGTAGTGTCGGCGAGCCGTTCCACTCGCACGGTCACCAGCTTCTGGCCAAACTGGACGGTAATTTCATCGCCTACTTTGACCGCACTGCTCGGCTTGGCTTCGCGTCCGTTCACCAGCACTCTCCCTTGTTCGGAGACGTCCTTGGCTACCGTACGCCGCTTAATCAGCCGCGAGACTTTCAAGAATTTATCAAGACGCATTAGTTAACGGCTTCTTTAAGCTTATTACCGGCTTTAAAAGCAGGAACGGTCGATTCTGGAATTTCAATCGTGTTACCGGTTTGTGGATTGCGGCCTGTACGGCTGGAACGCTTGCGTGTTTCGAAAGTACCAAAGCCGATCAGTTGCACTTTGTCACCGCTAGCAAGTGCATCTGTAATTTCACCAAGAACGCCATTCAATACAGCTTCAACGTCACGTTTGCTCAAACCGCTTTTGCTGGAAATATTGTTGATCAGATCTGTCTTGTTCATAAGATAAAAGCCTCCCAAATGTCAAAAAATAATCATCACGCTGCATGTCCATTTATGGAGCAGACGTGAGGTCCAACTGTGGCCGAAGCCCTCCTGAATGTCACTGTAACACGCTTAACTATAAGCTACAGTTATTTTCAGAATTACTACAAGTTATTCTGGCTTGTCCGTAAAAATCCTGCAATGACAGGCGTTTTTTTATTCGACCCCAGTTAAGCCAACATCCTACTACAAAACTCTGTCCATTGGCAAGTCTTCTCAAACTGGGCCTTCTTTCAACCCTGCATATGTCTCATTTTACTGGTCTGTGCAGCCAAAAGCGAATGTGTGGAATCACGCTTTGCCAAGGAGCTTTTTGGCTTCCTGCCAGTAAGTCTCCATTTCATCTACGCTGCTTTCTTCGGGACGACGCCCCTGCTCGCGTAATTTCTGCTCAATATACTGGAAACGGTCGACAAATTTGCGATTGGTGGCGGACAATGCCTCTTCTGGATCTACTCCCATGAACCGGGCTGCATTCACGGCAACAAATAACACATCGCCTAACTCCAGCAACTGGGCTTCCACGGCATGCCCTTCACGAACCGCTTCCTTCAACTCAGCCACTTCTTCGTCTAATTTATCAAATACGCCCTCAATGCTATCCCAGTTAAAGCCTACTTTAGCTGCTTTCTTCTGGAGCTTGTACGATTTCATAAGAGCAGGCAGATCACGTGGAACCCCATCCAGTACGGAAGGGTATGCTGCCGTCGTGCCTTTAAGCCGTTTTTCCTCAGCCTTCATCTGCTCCCAGTTTTGCAGCGCCTCTTCCGCATCATTCGCTTGATTGTCACCAAATACATGTGGATGACGGAAAATAAGCTTATCATTCAGCCCCTGGATAACATCATACACATTAAAGGTTCCGACTTCCTCTTCCATTTGGGCATGCAGCAAAATTTGCAACAACAGATCGCCTAGTTCTTCCTTCATATGCTCAGGGTCGTCCTCATCTATCGTTTCGATGACTTCATACGTTTCTTCGATCAGATTTTTGCGAATCGACTGATGTGTCTGTTCACGATCCCATGGACAGCCCTCCGGGCTGCGTAAAATATCGACAATCTCGTGTAGACGGTCAAAAGAACGCCGTTTCAGTGCCTCATCTTCACTGCGAGGTATGTATACCAAGGATAGGTTCCCGTAGCCCTCTACTCGATCCAGCTCGTACAGCGGCACCTTGTGCACCGCTTCCTCACCTTCCACCCCAAGAGCGTGACCGACATACACCTCATAATCGTCAGGATATCGCTCCATCAGGCACAGCTTTACATCAGATGCCGTGAAGGTGTCATACACCTGTCCGATCAGCGTATGCAGCTGAGGCTGGAGCCAGCTGGCATCCAGTGTACCTGCGTCCAACAGCTGGAAACCCTCAATCGGATCAAAACCAAGACGCACAAAAGCTTCATCCAGGAAACTTTCGCCGCCCAGAATGTTCAGATCAATCCCTTGCGCAGGACAACGCTCCTTAAGCAACTGCACCGCTGCTTCTGCCACCATCGGGTGACCGGGAACCGCATAGACGATTTCGCTTCCGTCTGCCGCCTTAGCAGCCGTCGTAATTAATTGGCTGGTAATTTCCTCGTATACCTCTGGAAAGGACTCCTTTGTCTCATATACCTTGTCAAACGACTCAAAAGCCACTTCAAACTCATTCAGCACTTGAACGGCAGGATGCTCCTTGGTCCGCAGATACAGCGCTGAAGCGCCCCGCATTTTGTTCAATATCCCTATCGTAAGCTGATCCGGATCTCCCGAGCCCAGACCTACGACCGTTAATGTTACGCTCATATTCAATCCTCCGTTTCGCAGAAACAAGGTTCATGCTCGAAAAAATACACGGCCTAACCCGCTTCCGCTTCCTTTGCTTTGGCATTTACTATACCACAAAGTTGTATAGGCTCATAAAATGGCTGTGCCGCTTTCGTGCCCTAAGCCCTATGCCTGGGCTACGTCAGTACACGCAGCCTGCGCAGCACGGCTGCCAGCGGGCGTCCGAGCTTGGGCACCGCCACAAGCTCGGCTTCCGTGATCAGCCTCAAGCGTGCGAGGCCGATCACGAACACTACGGCGCCTGCGGCTACGCCCAGCAGGCTCTCCGCGGCTGCCGTGGCACGACCTCCGGCAGCCCACCCCAAGGCACCCAGCACAGCGCTGGTGCCCCACATCGCCGCCCCGGCCGCACCAGCCAGGGCGATAAGCAGTGCCGCCGGCTTGAGCACGCTGGCGGACCAGCTCCCACGCAGGCCTACCAAGCGAGCCAGCAGCACGATGTTGATCACCGCCGCCAGCAGATAGGCGACAGCCCCCGCAATGGCGGCTCCAGCCGTGCCTAGCTGCGGCACGAGCAGCCAGTTTAGCAGCGCCTTGGCTACTGCAGCCGCGAGCATCGCCAGAGCCGGCGCACGAACCGCGCCAAGCCCTTGCAGCAGCGCAGCCGAGATGATGCTGAGCGTGCCGCCTACGGCGGTTAGCGCCATCCAGCGCATGACCCCGCTGCCGGTGTCGTCCGCATACAGCATCACATTGACGGGCACAGCCAGCACGATCAAGCCTGTCGCAGCGGCTAGTCCCAGCAACCAAAACCAGCGCAGCGATTGCTCGCACTGGCGACGTGCCAGCTCCGTACCGCCGGTTATCCGGGCCTCAGCCAGCGATGGAATGAATAATGCCGACAGGGTGGTGGCAAACATCATGACTAGCTGTACCAGCGGCAGACCTCGGTTATACACGCCAAAGGCCACCATAACCGCAGTATCGTCCAAACCCTCCTGCTTTAACAATCGAGGTACGGTAAATGTGTCAACCAGACTAATTAACGGAACGGCTAGCGCTCCAAGGCAAACAGGCAAGGCATAACGCAGCAGCGCCTTTAGCAAGGCACCGTTGCTTTCCGCTGGGTGTAGCTCTCCAGTTTGTGCTTGCACTGTCGCCATGACCGTCCCTTGCCTTCTAAGCCTCTTCCTGTGATTTCGCCAATATAGCAACATGACGACCAATCCCGCTGCTCCACCTGCTGCTGAACCAAACACTGCTCCGGCGGCAATCATATCCGCCCCCGCTCCTTGTGACAGCATGAGCAGCAACAGCATAATCATCACGCTTACCCGTATCGCCTGCTCCGTCACTTGGGAGATAGCAGTCGGAAGCATATTTTGCAAACCTTGAAAATATCCTCTCAATCCCGCCATAACCGGCACGAACAAAAAGGCAAACGCCGCCGCCCTCACCGACGGAATGACGTGAGCATTGTCGATCCATTGACCAATGAGCGGCGCACACGTATACATCAGCACGCCCAGGATCAATCCAAAGACACCCAAGACAAGCGAAGATAGCCGAGCAACACGTTGCCCCGCTGCCCGGTTTCCCACTGCCTCAAACTCAGCTACAAATTTGGATATGGCTGCCGGAAATCCAGCAGCTGCAATGGTAATGAATAGCGTATAAAAAGGATAAACCGTATTATAAATGCCAAACACGCCGTCGCCGCCGATATTCTGCAGCGGGATTTTTTGCACTGTGCCGATCAGCTTGCTCGCTACTGCTGCCAGTGTCAAAATGACAGCACCCCGTAGCAGCCGCGAAGCGGCGCGATTTTCCTGCATTCTCCGTCTCCACTCCCACCTGAAATATGCATCTTTCACGAGTCCTATTATACCGCCTCTTCTCCCGGAAAGAAAAAAAACCCTGTACAACGTAGGACGGCTTTCGCCATTCTGTACGTCATACAGGGGTGAAACGGGATGTTACTGTTCCATTTGTTTGCCCAGGAAGCCAGCGGCTGTTTCAGCCATTTTGACTTCCATTTCGGACATTTTTACATTTTCGTCCTTGTTCAACAATACAACGGAACCAATGGGATCACCACCGGAAACAATGGGAGCCGCCACAAAGGACGAGAGTGTTTCTTCGTGGTCTCGCGTTAGCTCATAAGAGCCGCTGGCTGTCTCCAGCACAGTTTTGCGATTATCCATACTACCTTCGATAATGCTACCGATTGGCTTGTCCAGAAAATCTTTTTTGGAGCCTCCAGCCACCGTAATAATGGTGTCCCGATCGGTAATCATTGTAATATGGCCCGTGCTTTCAAACAGGGACTCAGCATATTCTTTGGCGAAATCACCAAGTTCACCAATAGGTGAATACTTTTTCAAAATGACTTCTCCGTCACGATCCACAAAAATCTCAAGCGGATCTCCTTCACGAATTCTCAAGGTGCGGCGAATTTCCTTTGGAATAACTACCCGCCCAAGGTCATCAATACGGCGAACTATACCAGTAGCTTTCATTTCACATGTTGCCCCACTTTCTCAAGAAGAATTTAGTAAACTACTGACGGTATCGAAAGACGCTTCCACTCCCCCAGAAGCGGTCACGAAGAACGTCACGGTCATGGTGTTTATGGTGATATCTGACCATAGTATTCATCTGTTCCCAATTCCTTATGCATGTTCAGTTATTTACCTTCGTTTGTAGCTCCATCTTTGGCTGTTCCTGCGTTGGTATTGCCTGTACCGTTTGTTGTTGCGCCCGGTGTAGTTGTGCTACCGGCACCGGAAGTTGCACCGCTTTTCTCTTGCGTAGCTGGTACTTTCGGCAGATTGATTTTCAAATCAAGTTTCGCCAAATCATTTTCGCTAAAGTTTTGGATACTTTCCCCGGCCAATTTATTTTTCAGGGCTGCCTTTTCGTTGTCTTTCAATTTATCAAACGTTGGCTCATTGCGGGACTCCACTTTGATCACGTGATATCCGTATTCCGTTTCCACTGGCTCACCGATTTTGTTAATCGGCTGAGTCTCAGCGGCCTCTTTAAAAGCAGGTACCCATTGCGCTACGGATGCATTCTCATACAGACCTCCGTTAGACGCAGAACCTGGGTCTTCTGAATATTTCTTGGCAATCGTCGCAAAATCCGCTCCTCCGTCCAGCTTCGCCTTCACTTCTTTGGCCAGCTTGAGGGTATCCTCTTTTTTGCGCTGTTTCTTCGTTTTAGGATCTTCGAAGTTAATCAATACATGGCGCACAGTTGCTGTTGTGAATTGATCTTTATTTTTCTCAAATTCCTGTTTTAGCTGATCATCTGTTACTTTGTTGGTTTCGCTGTTGATTACCGTCATTACACGCGTGAAGTAATCTTTCACACCTTGTTCGGTCAGTTTTTTATCACTCAGAAATGTCTTGAACTTATCTTCTCCGACTGACTTTTTATACTGCTCCAGCTGTTCGTTCCCTTCTTTGGCACCCTGCTCCTTGGCTTTGTCGTCCGCTTTGGCCGCCAGAAGCTTGTACACCACTTCCTGCTTTACAATTTGCTCCCGTACCTGATCGGAAGCTAACGCAGCCTCATATTCCGGGTAAAGGAATTTCATCATGCTGATTTCTTGGTTGAACTCATTTTCGGTAATGGTTCCACCCTTATAGGTCACGACAACCTTGCTGTTGTCCTTCGGTTCATCCTTGACCTTGTTCTCATCCGCTTGCTTCGTACATGCTGCCAGGACAGATATAGCTAGCAGCGCTGCCATTCCCAAGGAGAGCATTCTCCAAGGTTTTCTTTTATTTAGTTGTGGCATTTTGCAGTTCCTCCTTCAATGTGAATGCTTCTTTCAATGCACTCAAAAATTGTTCCAGCAGTTCTAGCAACTGTGGATCATTTAGACCTTTGCCCTTTATGCGTGCGCTCATAGAAGTGCCCTGTTCAAATTGTACACGTCTTTCAAAGCGATTGCCAATCTCGGCAAGTTTGGCGGTCTGTACCGCCTGCTGGCGCCCTTCATGGAATTTCAGCACTATATTGTCATCCCGTTGCACCATGGACTCGATGCCATACATACGTCCATATACCTTGAGGCGAGCCACGGCTAGCAAATGACGCACAGCCTCTGGCAGATCGCCAAATCGGTCGACCAGTTCATCCTCCAGTTCGGATGCCTCGTCAAAGGTGCTGACCGCTGCAACCTTTTTATAAATTTCAATCTTTTGGATGCTGTCATAAATATAGTCTCCCGGCAGGTAAGCATCGACGCCTAAATCAATCGACGTACTCCAATTCCGATTGGACTGATCCTCTTCTCCAAGTACGCTGACTTTACGTTTATTAATTTCCTCAGCCAGCATCTGCGAGTAAAGATCAAAACCGACCGATGCAATGAATCCGTGCTGCTCAGCGCCAAGCAAGTTACCCGCTCCACGGATGGACAAATCGCGCATTGCAATCTTGAACCCGGAGCCGAGCTCCGTAAATTCTTTAATCGACTGAAGGCGCTTCTCCGCCACTTCCGTGAGCACCTTATCCCGCTGGTACGTGAAATAAGCATAGGCAATCCGATTGGAACGACCTACACGCCCACGCAGCTGATAAAGCTGGGATAGCCCCATTTTATCGGCATCATGCACAATGAGTGTATTCACATTTGGAATATCCACGCCGGTTTCGATAATGCTGGTGCTGACCAGCACATCGTATTCGCCATCCAGGAAATCCAAAATCGTTTTCTCCAGTTCGGTTTCGGACATCTGTCCGTGCCCCACGCCCACCTTGGCCTCCGGTACGAGCGCATTGATCTCTGCAGCCATCTCCTGAATACCCTGCACGCGATTATACAGGTAGTACACCTGTCCACCGCGTGCCATCTCGCGTTCAATGGCCTCACGAACTAGAGTTTGGCTGTGCTCAACCACGTAGGTTTGCACTGGAAAACGGTTTTCCGGTGGCGTCTCAATGACTGACAAGTCACGTACACCCAGCATGGACATATGCAACGTACGCGGAATAGGTGTTGCCGTTAACGTCAGCACATCTACGTTCGTTTTCAGCTTCTTCAGCTTTTCCTTGTGAGTTACGCCAAATCGCTGTTCTTCATCGACAATCAGCATTCCGAGGTCCTTAAACACCAGATCCTGCGACAACAGACGATGGGTACCAATGACAATATCGACCGTGCCCTGCCGGACCCCTTTAATCGTCTCATTCTGCTCTTTGCGCGAGCGGAAACGGCTCAATACCTGAATATTGAACGGATACCCTGAAAAACGTTCACGGAACGTCTCATAGTGTTGCTGTGCCAAAATCGTCGTCGGTACCAGCACCGCTACTTGTTTGCCTTCAATAGCAGACTTAAAAGCAGCACGAATGGCAACTTCAGTTTTGCCGTAACCTACATCACCGCATAGCAAACGATCCATCGGGCGGCTCTGCTCCATGTCCTTCTTAATCTCTTCGATGGCCCGAATCTGGTCACGTGTCTCATCATACGGGAACATATCCTCAAACTCTTGTTGCTCTGGTGAATCCTTTTCAAAAGCAAACCCTGGTGCCGACTGTCGTTCTGCATATAGCTTGATCAAGTCATCCGCAATATCCTGAACCGAGCTGCGCACCTTACTTTTAACCCGTGTCCACTCATTGCCACCCAGTTTATAAATCTTGGGTTCCTTGTCCTCTGAGCCGACATATTTCTGAATCAGATCAATTTGTTCAATCGGCACAGACAGCTTATCTCCACCCGCGTAGAGGACATGCATGTAATCCTTATGGATACCGCCAACCTCCAGCGTGCCGATCCCCATGTACTTCCCGATCCCGTGATTTTGGTGTACGACGTAGTCGCCCACCTTCAGCTCGCTGTAGCTCTTAATCCGTTCTGCATTGTCCACATGCCGGCCCTGCTTACGAGCTTTCCGCTGCTTCTGGGAAAACATCTCACCCTCGGTAATGACCGCCAGATGAATAGATGGCATTTCAAAACCGCTTTGCAGATTGCCGATAGCCATCGTCGGCTCATCAATACCGTAATCTTCAAGCACTCGGCGCATCCGGTCCAGACGTTCATCTCCACTTGCCAGCATCATAACCTGTGTGCCGGCTTTGCGCCAACGATCCATCTCCGCCTTGAGCACATTCATTTGGCCATGGAAATCCTGCATGCCTCGGCAGATGAAATTCAAAATATTTTGTGGCTGGGTATGAGGAACCTGACGGAGAAAAATCGACAGGAACAACGTCTGAAATCTCCGGTTGTACAGGAGATTGTCCGCGTCATCTGACAGTTCTAGCTGCGGTAACGTTTTACCGTTTTGAAGCAAATGCAGATTCCATTCTGACTCATCCCGTTCCAGTTGCTTGGCTGTTTCCAGCATACGTGCCGGTTCGTCAATAATCAGAATCGTATCTTCCGGCATATAGTCTGCTAGGGTTTTACGTTCAGGATACAGCAGGGAGATATATTTATAGATTTCGTCAAAATACACATGCTCTCGCAGCAACTCAATTTCACGATGAATCTCTTCTTTCAGGTGCTGCTTAGCTTGACGATCCGTCATTTTGCCCAGCTGCTCCTCCAACAAAATAGCAGCGGCATCCGCCGCCTGATCCATACGCTGGTTATTCGCAATAACTTCCTTACACGGCGTTACGGTAACGTCCTGAACCTTTTCCACCGAACGCTGATCTTGCGGATCAAACTTACGGATCGAATCGATTTCATCGTCAAACAGCTCCACACGATAACCCCAACGGGTTGTCATTGGATAAAAATCAATAATTCCTCCGCGTACGCTCATCTCTCCACGTGATTCCACACGCTCTACACGCTGGTAGCCCATCTCGACCATATGTAGCAAAAACGCTTCCAGCTGAATCGTTTCGCCTTCTTTCAGCTCAATACGAGCCTCACGCCATGTTTCCGGGATTGGCAGTAAACGTCGGACACCAGAAAACGGCACGACAACAATCCCACGAAAACCCTGGGCGCAGCGTATCAATACATCAATTCGTTGGGACAATGTCTCTGGACTGGATATTGCAGCTTCAGCAGCTACCAGCTCATTAGCAGGATACAATAAAACCTGATCAGGAGAAAGCGCTTCCTGTAAGTCATCTGCTATTTTTTGAGCGGCAAACATATTGTGCGTCATGACCATTAACGGTCGTCCGGTATCTTCGGCAAGCGCGGCCATCAGTACCTGTCGGGAAGAGCCTGATAAACCTGATATCAGTTGTTCCTTCATCCCTGATGAAATACCTGCTGCAATGGATGCATAATCAGCATCCTTCGTAAAAGCCTGAATAAGTGCTTGTAACAAAAAAGGCACCCCTTTATGCTTATAAATAGTTACATGTAAACCGAAAAAGAAGCCTCAGCAATGCTGCCAAGGCTCCATAAGCGGAATTGCCGCTTCACCTCTCAAGCTGGTACATCCTACCAGTTGAATACCTGTTATTGGAGCGGATTAACGAGCAGACTCAGCTCTGGATTATTCTCCAATGCCTGACTGCAATGCTCACAAATGACTTTGACGGTCACTTCACCACCCGAATTATACGCTATTATATCTCTACGTTCGGCAGGGGTCAAGGAATGGAAGCCCAACCTTTCTTCGGTTATTGCCGCGGAATCAATTCGTCCCAAGAAAGTTCGACAATGTCTGCATACATAATTAACAATCATGTAATGTATATGCCTCCTGAAAGTTTTCTATACCTTTCAGTATGTCCAACAATCTTCCATTTAAGCCCGTCTGCCTACGTCTGAACTTACTTGTTGAATTCAGCCATCGTCCGTTCAAACGGATGACTCAAGCTGTGTTCTAAGGCGTTGCACGTGTCCTCGATCATTCCGGCCAGTAATTCTTTTTCCTTCTTGGGAAAGGTACCCAGAACATAATCGACAATAGCATGTCCAGGCTCCGGGCGGGAAATGCCCATACGAATCCGATTGAAGGACTGCGTGCCGGTATGCTGAATGATCGATTTAATGCCGTTATGACCGCCTGCGCTACCTTGATAACGCAATCTTATTTTACCGACTTCTGTATCCAGATCATCGTACACGACAATCAGATCTTCCATATCGGCCTTATAATAGTCCATATAAGCACGTAAAGACTCGCCTGATAGATTCATATAGGTCATTGGCTTAATCAGTACGGTTTTTACGCCACCAATGTGACCCTCTCCAATTAACGCCTTGCATTTGCTTTGGTTAATCTGGATGTTATGACGCGAGGCAAGAGCATCCAATGCCATAAATCCGACATTATGTCTCGTTTTCTCGTATTGGGGACCGGGGTTGCCCAATCCTACAATCCACTTCATAACCTTGACACCCTCTTTCGCAGTCTTGATTTTTTGGTAAAATAGTTGTATTGAATAGGAAGGTGCGTGCCGGTATGCTCAATCAAGGTGATATCCTCTTATATGACAGCCATTTTCTATATCATTTAAAACATTCCGTTCCTGTCCAGATCTATGACGGGAATGTACATATTCAGATTGGCATCGTTGCGCGTTTTAATGAGCATTTCGTCGAAATAGAGGACACACTATACAATCGTCAACGTTTCACATTCATATCTCGCCCAGGCTTTTAGCCTGACATGCTGATAGGGGTTACCTTTTCCATATGGAAAAGGCAACCCCTTTTTTAATGAGCCAGCGCTTATTCGATTTCAAACAGTTTGCTGATCGACAATTCTTCATGCACACGGATGATAGCTTCTCCCATTAATGGAGCCACAGACAATACCTTCAGCTTGCTTGTCGGATTCGGGTGAACGATCGGGATTGTATCCGTCACAACCACCTCTTTTAATGGCGAATTCTCCAGCCTTTCCATAGCAGGACCGGACAGCACAGCATGTGTACAACACGCATACACATCTTTTACGCCGCCTTCTTTAAGCGCATTTGCACCTAATACAATCGTTCCGGCTGTATCAATGATATCATCAATTAAAATAGCCGTTTTACCCTCAATGTTCCCGATGATGTTCATCACTTCACTGACATTTGGCTCTGGACGACGCTTATCAATAATAGCGAGCGGCGCACTCAGGAAGTCCGCCAGCTTACGCGCACGAACAACCCCGCCATGATCGGGTGAAACGACAATCGGGTTCTCAATTTGCTTGGAACGGAAATATTGGGCCAGAATTGGCGCTCCCAACATATGATCTACTGGAATATCAAAGAATCCCTGAATCTGCATCGCATGCAAATCCATGCTGATTACGCGGTGAGCTCCCGCTTTTTCAATCAAGTTAGCGACAAGCTTCGCTGTAATCGGATCGCGTGAACGAGCTTTACGATCCTGACGAGCGTAACCGTAATATGGCATAACGACATTGATACTTTTGGCAGAAGCGCGTTTAAGTGCATCAATCATAACCAATAACTCCATCAAGTTGTCGTTAACCGGCAGACAAGTTGACTGCACAATATACACATGGCAGCCGCGTACGCTTTCCGACAGCTTAACCTGGATTTCACCGTCACTAAACGATGTGGTATGGGATTCCCCCATTGGGATGCCGATGTAGTCCGCAATCTGGTGGGCTAACTTCGGATTGGAGTTACAAGTAAATATTTTGAGTTTGGAATCGCAATAAGTCATTAATAGAAACCCTCCGTGCTGGTTCATTCATTACAGATTCAACAGCTTGCTGATTAAGGTCATTCCGATCTTTTCTTCTTCGCTTTGGCACGTGCGCGGATTTTGTCCGCATATCCGGCTTTGTTCTCTTGACGTGGTCTGGCAATGGCCAGATCGTTATCAGGGACAGCATGTGTTACAGTGGAGCCTGCTACAACATAAGCACCTTTTCCAATCTTAATCGGGGCGATCAGATTCACGTTGCTGCCAATAAAGGCATCGTCTTCAATTTCTGTAATGGATTTATTATATCCATCATAATTGACCGTTATTGCCCCGCAGCCAATATTTACGTTTGTACCCACCTTGGCATCACCGACATAGCTCAAATGAGACACCTTGGAATGATCTCCAATGGTCGCATTTTTCACCTCAACAAAATCACCAATTTTCACATGTTCGCCAAGCTTCGCGCCTGGACGCAGATAAGCAAACGGCCCCACAGATGTACTGCTTCCCACTTCCGCTTCGTTCAACACCGAATGTTTTACCGTTGCGCCTGAATGGATAATCGTATTCTGAATCTCAGCCTGTGGACCAATCACACAATCTTCTCCGATTTGTGTTTGACCATGCAGCCATGTGTTCGGGTACAGTACCGTATCGGAACCAATAACAACCTCGCTCCCGATATAGGTAGAAGACGGATCAATGACAGTGACACCATTCAGCATATGCTTGCGAACAATGCGCTCACGCATATAGCCCTCAGCTATCGACAAAGCCACTCTGTCGTTAACACCGATGGATTCAGACACATCATCTGTCAAATACGCCTCAACCTGCTCACCTTCACCATGCAAAATACCAATGACATCTGTCAGGTAATATTCCTGCTGTGCATTGGTGTTCGTTACCTTGTCCAGCGCTGCAAACAGCTTGGCATTGTCAAAGCAGTACGTTCCCGTATTGATCTCCCGGACAGCATCTTCCTCAGGTGAACAATCTTTCTGTTCCACGATCTTGAGCACGGCCCCGGAAGCATCACGAATAACTCGTCCATATCCTTTCGGGTCGTCCAACTCAGCGGTCAGAATCGTCGCAGCCGCCCCACGGCTCTCGTGCAGTTGCACCAAGCCCTCCAGCGTTTTCGCTGTGATCAAAGGAGTATCCCCACAAATGACAATGGTTGTACCTTTTTCCTGACCGAGCAAGTCCTTGGCTTGCTTGACAGCATGGCCCGTTCCCAACTGCTCAGCCTGAAGCGCATATTCTGCCGACGGTCCCAAATAAGACTGTACCGCCTCTGCTCCATGACCCACGACGACTACGCTTCGGGACACACCGATTTCACGAACCGTGTCGAGCACATGCCCGACCATCGGTTTTCCGCACACCGGATGCAGAACTTTATATAATTTGGATTTCATACGTTTTCCCTGCCCTGCGGCAAGAATGACTGCCAACCTTTCCAACAAGTCCAACCTCCTATCCTGAAAATAACAGTTACCCCTTGGCTAAAACGTTAATTCCCAGATCAGATTTTGCTTAACTTTTCACAATCCTCCTGAAAAATAACGGCGAACCTTTGGTTAATGGCTATTTTTTCAGGCCAGCTTGTGCTGGACATTCATCCCCGGGACGCATCTCTGCCTAGTCCCTGTCTTATGAAAAAGCCGCTTCGGCAGCCCGGATGGCTCCAAGTTGCCTTAAAACTGACTGTTAACTCACTAAAGAATATATCTCATTCCAGACAAAAAGAAAAGAGAGCCACAGTTAGTGGCTCTCTTTTTCTTTTGTTCCCCAATCCTGCTTTAGGCGAATTAAGCGCCTTCTTCAATAGCAACTTCTTCATCCACAGCTGCACGTTCGTACTCAGTCAATACAGCAGCTTGGATCTTCTCACGGGTTCCTGAAGATATCGGATGAGCGATATCGCGAAACTCTCCGTCTGGAGTTCGTTTGCTTGGCATAGCTACGAACATCCCGTTATTACCGTCGATAACTCGGATGTCATGAACAACAAACTCGTTATCAATCGTAATGGATGCAATCGCCTTCATTCTTCCTTCTGAGTTCACTCGGCGGAGTCTAACATCCGTAATCTGCATGTGTGTTTCACCACCTTTTTCCAAATAGGACTTGGTGTATACATTCCACACAGCAGTTCGAAATCCTTCTTTTTTTCGGTAATTCGTATCCTAAATTCAGGTAATTTTTTTGAAAAGATTTCTTTTCGACATATTTAGGTATTTTATGATGGATTGTGACAATTTACTGCCCTGTTCACTCATCAAAATAATTGCCCAGCTTGACCGTAATTTGCTTGCTTCGAGAATCGACTGCGGTCAGATTCGCCAGTGAAATATAATCGTGCAGCAGGCGCTCTTCGTTCTCCACCTCGCCCGATTCTACCAGCACACCTACACCGGCCACCTCAGCATCAAACTCAGCCAGCAAGTCGACCATCCCCTGAATCGTGCCACCGGCCTTCATAAAATCATCTACGATGAGCACACGCGATTTCTCACGCATCGCACGTCTGGATAAAGACATCGTATGCAGGCTCTTTTGTGATCCTGAAACATAATTAATACTTACAGCCGAGCCTTCTGTCACCTGATGATCACGCCGTACGAGAACGACTGGCAAATTCAGCTGTGCTCCGGTTGCATAGGCAAGTGGAATACCCTTGGTCTCCACCGTCATAACCACATCAATCTGACGATTGGCAAAAGCGGTCGCGAATATTTTACCAGCTTCGTTCATCATCGCAGGTTGGCCCAGCAAATCGGACAAATACAGGTATCCTCCCGGTAATATGCGGTCAGGCTGCTCCAGTTGCGCACACAGGTCGTTCGCAAACGCAAGCGCATGTTGCTTGGAAAGCCTCGGGATCAGTTTCACGCCCCCTGCCGCTCCCGCCAGCGTCAGAAGCTCGCCAGTGCCCTCATCCTCAAATACTTCCTTGATGATGGCCAGATCCTCGCTTATGGAGGACTTAGCTGCCCCGTAGCGATCCGCAAAATGAGTAAGAGGCACCAGCGTATGCGGCCGTGACAACAAAAATTGCGTCATTTCCACCAATCGTGAGCTTCTTTTAAGTTTTTTCACAACAATTCCTCGCGATCTATTCTCCTGCCGCCCGCTTTGTACAGTAAAGCACCGGCGGACTGGCCGGTTGCTGGCGGAATGTAAGTGATATAGTAAAATCCGAATATTTAATAGTAAATATATCATCTTCGTACGTATTTGTACAACAATTACCACTATAATATGAAAGAAATATCTAAAATCAGGTCAAAAGTCGTACTGCATACACATCTTTACAAAACCCTCTTAGTCCATTGTAAATCCGTGGCACTTTGGCTTCCTTCGATACCAGTCCGAACACTGTAGGTCCACTACCTGACATCAGCACACCGTCTGCTCCTAAGCGGATCATGGAGTTTTTAAGATGCTCTACCTCTGGATACAGCTTTAGTGTTACATCCTCAAGTACATTCCCCAGCGCGTTGCATACATCCGTAAAAGAAGCGTTATGGATCGCATGCTCCATCTGGCGGGCAGACGGGTGGTGCGCAATCTGATCTGCTTTGACACGACCATACACTTCAGCCGTCGATACATTAATCGGCGGCTTCGCAAGGATCACCCAGCATTGTGGCGGATTCGGAAGTGGCTTGAGCAGTTCTCCGCGTCCACTTGCTAAAGCTGTACCCCCTGTAATACAGAAAGGTACATCTGAGCCCAGTTCCGCACCCAGCACCCTTAATTCGGCATCCGAAATACCAAGCTTCCATAGCTTGTTCAGTCCACGCAGCGCTGCGGCAGCATCACTACTTCCACCTGCCAACCCTGCCGCCACCGGGATATGCTTATCCAGATGAATGTGGACGCCCGTAGACACGTTATAACGTTCTTTGATCAGACGAGCAGCCTGAAAAGCCAAGTTCTTTTCATCCAATGGTATGTACCCAGCTTGACTTGAAATAATAATGGTATCACGCGGTAACTCAGACATCGTCAATCGGTCAGACAGATCGACCATGGTCATAATCATTTCGACCTCGTGATAACCATCGTCCCGCTTACGTAGAACATCAAGCATTAAATTGATTTTCGCCGGTGCTTTTTCATATATTTTCAAGGCGTTCACCCACCTTCAACTTTTCCCTCAAGACAGCTTAACATATTATATCAGACTCAGCGTGTCAAGTCATGAGGTTCAAAAAAGCGGAGATGACCCGGTCTAATCCCGGATATCCCCGCTTTTCATCAGCACCACCGATAGCTACGATTTGCGGGAAGCTGCCTGCTCGGCAAGTTGGATAGCCCGCTTGACCATATTGCCCGCATCCTTGGCTTTAATGCCTCCCCAGCCTTCTTCCTTGACCGTGTCGTAAAATCCAAGATCTTTGGCCAGCTCGTACTTTAGCTCCTCCGACATGACACTCCGTCTTCTTCGGCTCATACATACGCCTCCTTCGGCAATGGAATAAGGAAGATCATTCCCGGCTTAGTATGTGCAGAGATGTCTTGCTTCATCCTGCTCTGTATATACAAAACGGCCCCGTCATTTGAAATGACGAAGCCGTCGTTAAACCTGCAAAGCTGGTATAAATCACGAAATCAATTAAGGTGTTTCAAAATATTCGACTACACTTGTATGGGAGTCGGGATCATATACGCTGACTTCTACCGACTCGGTAAGAATGTCAGCATAGCTGTAGGAGACACGTTTAAACGTCTGTTGCTCCTGATCCAGCTTGACGATAAAAACAGAAGGGTACGTTTCTTCCAAGACACCAGTTCGTTCGACGGTCTTACGGCGTCCGCCGTTAGCCCGCAGCAAAATTTTTTGCCCTACATGTGCGTCGAGACTGCGTTTGATTTCCAACAGCGTATTTTTAGCCATTGCCTAACGACCACCTCTTTCCTTGTCCATTATAACGAATTTTAGAGGGATTGTCAAATCAAGCTAAATATTATAACAACACGAAAAATAAGTTGTCAATTTAATTTTTTGCGAACAGGAATAATTTATATAAAAAATGACAAAAAGCCTCTGAAAGCAGAGGCTTTTTGCTCAGGTTAATCCTATTGGCACATTTGAATCCTAGATTGCGGAAGGCGTTACTTTAAGCGTTGATAAATTTTCAAGCTTCGGCAGGCCGATGCGATAGCTTCCCCTAGTTTCAATTCCACCCACTCCGCGACTACCACTGATTGTCTGGTGAAACAGGTCCCCCATGTTGACCGTATCACGGATCGAAGTAAAGGCCGCCTTGGCAGCCACGTAAACGGGGTCCAGCGCGTGAATCAGGATACGCCCTGGTGAGCTGGCGAAGTTCGCTCCCGCACGTAGCAGCGCCTCAAAATGGGACTGGCACGCTCCCGCTACAATCGTCAGCGAATCCAGATGACGTTCATATTGTCTTGCTACCTGAATTGCCGCCACAAAATTTCGCGAATTTTTATAACTTTTCAAGCTGTACAAATCGTAAGGCTGTGGCTGCTTCAGCACACCGTCATGTCCGGTAATGACTACGATATCCGGACGGATACGAGGAAGCAGTCGGTACAACGTGTCCGCCATTGCCGATTCGTGAACGTGATGTCCCTCTGCAGGAACACGGAGCTGTTCATATAAACTGAGACATTTTTTCAGATAGCTGGGATCTCCATCCAAGTGGAGAACCTTTCCCGGCATTTCAAAATACGTTGACTCAACCGGATCACTCCAGTCCCCTACCAGAGCTGCCTGACTACGAGCAGCTTGCTGCTGGCGTGCCCGTTGCAACAGATTAAGAGACTCACCAGCCTTAATGTGGGCCTGCTGAGTCTTACCGCTAATCTGGTCTGCAGGCACTCTGACCAGATCGTTCACCGGGGAATCGGCCAGCAGCCGAAATTCTATTCCCTTAATGATCGCTTTATCCCGCTGGATGTCCTCAACACGAAACGTGACATCTCCGCCGTACGATTTCCGAACGACCAAGTCTCCTAAACTCATCACACTGTATCACCCCTCCTATATCGTATGGGTGAATGCACAGTTTGGTTCCAGCTTAGGATATACCTGCCTCCAACAGCACAGCGCTGAGACGCGCAAATTCCTCAATACTTAGCGTTTCTCCTCGACGGGAGGGTTCAATACCAGCTCGTTGCAACAGCGGCTCCAGCGTGTCCCTGTTCTCTTTGGTGAAGAAACGGCTTTTTAAGTTATTGGAAATGGTTTTACGACGCTGGGCAAAAGCAGCATGAACCACTTCAAAGAAGTGCTTCTCATCCACCACTTCCACCGGAGGGGCTTCCCGTACACGCAGCCGGATGACTGCAGACTCCACATTTGGCTGGGGAATAAATACTGTATTCGGCACAATGCAGACTAATTCAGGTTCGCTGTAATATTGCACTGCAATGCTCAGACTGCCGTAATCCTTCGTTCCAGGAGACGCAGCCATGCGCTCAGCCACTTCTTTTTGGATCATAACGACGATATTCTCCAGAGGGAGCTTGTCCTCCAGTAGCCTCATCAGAATCGGTGTAGTAACATAGTACGGCAGATTAGCCACGACACTTACTTTACTCACGTCTGCAAAATCGGCTGCGAACACCTCGCGCAAATCCAGCTTCAGCACGTCTCCATGACGTACCTTCACATGCTCGTAAGGGGCCAACACCTCTTCGAGAATTGGCAGCAGCCGCTGGTCAATCTCGACAGCGGTAACTGCCTTAGCCGATTGCGCCAGCTTCTCGGTCAAAGCGCCAATCCCAGGACCGATCTCAAGTGCACCCTTCGTCTCATCCAATCCGGCAGCATTTACAATCTTATTGAGAATATTTTGATCAATCAGGAAATTTTGTCCCAAACTCTTTTTGAACGAAAAACCGTGCCGTTGAATAATTTCCTTCGTACGCCGCGGTGTTGCTATATCTTGAATCCCTGTCATACGGACATCACAATCCTTCACTTTCAATTTGTGCCAGCGCCCCGGCAAATTCCTCGCGGCTGATCTGAAATACAGAGAGCCGTTTATGTAGCTGCTTTCCGTTACAATAACCAATACCCAGCACATTCCCTAAGGCCATACGGCGTGCAGCAGCATTGGGATGGGTGATGAGTCCAGCATCAATCAGGTCCGCCCACTCAATCAGCGGGTCGGCGCCTTCCACTGTCGTATGGACCCGTGCAAGAGCGTGTCTGATCGCTTCTGGTGAGGCATTCTCCACGCCAATATCTCCTTTACGCGTAGCTTCTGCCTCGGGTATAAAGGCCTGCTTGCAGCCGGGTACCTTGGAAGCGATAATCTTACGGATGCGCTCCCCTGCATGATCGGGATCGGTTAAAATGATGACCCCCCGCCGCTCCTGCGCCAATGCAATTTTACGCAGCGTCATTTTATTAATGGCGGAGCCGCCAGTTTCTATCGTATCCGCTTCAACAGCGCGGCGAATGGCCACCGTATCATCCCGGCCCTCTACCACGATCACTTCCTTGATCATTTGCGTTTCCCTCCACTGCTACACAGCAAGCTATATTTATCTTTCCCTGCTTTTGAAAACAAAATAAGAAGAGGATATCCTCTTCTTAGCATGGCATAACTATGTTGTTAATACTATCGCATTGCCCTCAACATACACAACCTGTTTTAGTTGATTTCAGGCTTTACCGGTCCGATAACATATACGGTTTTACCGTGCTTACGACCAAATTGGTTGGCTCGGCTCAAACTCTCATAATACACATCGATTTTGTGGCCTTTAATCGCGCCACCGGTATCCTCCGCACGACGGAAGCCCACCCCTTCGATGTACACCCACCAGCCGATTGGAATTATACTCGGATCGACCGCGATGGTGCGTCCTTCCGTGACACGTGCGCCGGATGCAGTACGTGTACCGATACCTGGCTCCTGTGAGGAATACGCCGTCATGGAGACATTTTGTAAAACTTTGCTATATTTAAAATTTACGCCTGCTTTACGGACAGCACTGCCCGAACTAACCGTTGTTGCCTTAACCGCATCATTGGGACCGACGGAAGCAGCAAGAACGACCGGTTTTTTCTTCGTTCCTACCGCAATGACTTTATCCACACGGTTCTGTGCAACTTCCTTGTTAACCAGCTGTTTGGATACCAACTTTCCATCATGATATACCTTTTGAACGTGCTGGACGACCACACCCGATTTGCCGCTTTGAATGACCCGATTATCGCCTTTATAAAGACTCGGATCGGCCGTTTTGATGACCTGATAAGGCACCTGTTTTTTCTGTTCGACCTGCTGTTTCTTCACACGGACGATTTTTATGTCCATGTTAGACGAAACAGAGGCATCCAACGCAGGATAAACTTTATCCGTTGATGATAATTTATAGCCCGAGGTACGAATGGCACCTTCTACTGTATTTTCTGTTGTGTACAGCTTTTTCGTCTCATTGCCTGAAGATACTTTAACCTGATTGGCACGTTTAATGACTACGCGATCGCCATCCTGTATTGCTCCATTTAGCGGCATGGAAACTGTATCATGCGGCTGAAGTGAAATGGAATGCTCGCTCAGCAAATCTTGAAGCTTGGATTCCCGGGTTTCTACCGCAGACGCCTTGCCATCGATGACAAAAAAGACTTGTTTTTTAGATTGCGTGTACATCAGAATTGAAATCATAATCGTTAGCGCGATTAGAAAAATAGCAACCAAAGCAGCCTGGCGCACATTCTCTTGCTTCCAACGCAATACGTAAGACATGCTGGATGAGCGTGACTCATGGGTATCCTTTTTCTGGAAAATGCCCATTTCCTCCGTCCTCCTTACATAGCCCGCCGTCTGGAGTAAGACATAGTTGAGATTTGACGTGACTATAACAGATTTTCTACAAGACAAGCCCAAACTACGACTGTCCTGCACCATGTACCCGTCTTCGCGGCATGCTGTCCTCCCCTGTTTAACCACAGTATGATGACAGATTTTCTTTTATTCACAACAAAAAAAGCCAGAGAAAGAGACTAGAGAGCTCTTTCGTGGCTTCCGGCATGTGTGAATATGCGGGAAAACTCATGCACGAGATGGCTTCTCTCTTGTTACGCTTACGGGGTTAGCTGTCGGGTTCGGACGTAGAGAGTCGCCCTAGCTTGGGTCAACCGCTCATGGCGGTCGCCTTCACATTCACCCCGAAGACCCAGAAAGAAATCGAAATACGGCTCCTCCACCTGTTCAATCCCATCCGGGAAAAGAATTTAGGTCGAGCCGGCTGGCGGAAGAGACGTTCCCTTCTTGCACATACGCCGGACGTACTGTAAGCCATATCGGTTCCCCCGTTCCCTGTAAAAGGGACTCAGCGAGACTGGTTCATGAAATGACTTGTTGATGTTTACATTCAAACAACAATTCACTGAAAAGATGATATCCTGTTTCTATGCATGTTGTAAAGCAGGTTTCAAGTACATTTTTTAAAATATTCGGTTAAAATATTGTAATATTCTCGAGTTTCCTGCAACAAATTCATGATTAGCTTCGTCTATCTCTTTATTTTGATCGATTTCTTCACTTTTTCATTGAATGTCAAATCGTTCCAGGGCATTTCGGGTCGTTATTGACACTAATTCCTCCACTGTAATCCCTTTGATTTGGGCTGCAGCCTCTGCTACCAGTCTCACATGTGCAGACTCATTTCGCTTCCCACGAAACGGATGAGGCGTCAGATAGGGAGCATCAGTTTCAATGAGCAGACGGTCCAGCGGCACCTGTGCGAGCACCTCTTTTGGCTGCTTGGCATTTTTGAACGTTATTGGACCACCGAAGGAAAGGTGAAATCCCATATCCAGCACCATTTTGGCTGTCTCCCAGCTACCCGAAAAGGAGTGCATGACTCCACCAATCTCACTCGCTTTTTCCTCGCGCAAAATCTTAACAATATCTTCATGTGCATCCCGGTTATGAATAACAATAGGCATCTTGAGCTCACGAGCCAGACCAATTTGATTTCGAAACACCCGATGCTGCACATCCTTCGGTGATGTATCCCAATAATAATCCAGACCGATCTCCCCGATGGCTACAACCTTTTTATGACTGCATAACGATGCAATCCATTCTAGATCGCCCTCCTGCATTGTAATAGCATCCTGTGGGTGCCATCCAACTGCCGCATAAATAAAATCATACGTCTCGGCCAATTTCATGGTGGATGGAATGGTCTCACGATTAAATCCGATATTGATCATCCGCGTTACTCCTGATTCGACAGCACGTGCTATAACTTCTTCACGATCTTCGTCAAATTGTGGCGCATCCAAGTGAGTATGAGTGTCGAATAAATCCAAGGTTTACATCTCCTTTTTTTACTTACATTTCTATATAGTTGTCTATTCTTTGACAAAATAATTCCTTATTTCGGCAGGAATCCTGTCTTTTACCGCGTTCAATTTATTCTGGGGAAAATACATATGATATTTCCCTCGGTGAATACCACTTATTGAGCGCACAATTTCCGAAACTTCGGATATTTCACTCACCTCGCCCTGACGTCCAAGCAGTAAAATCTGGTTGTCCGTCGAGCCACCCTGCCGAAACACATCATAAGGAAGATCTGTCGGAAAATCAATTTCAAAATCATATTCAGGGTGCAAACCAGCCTCTTTCAAAGCTTCTCGAATACTGTCAATGGTATCTGTATCCATATTTTCAATCTCTACATATTTATACAATCTACGGTCCATAAACCGGCTGCTCAAATCACTTAAAATCTCGTCCTTTTCTCGTTTCCACTGGCTAAATACGGTCTGGATTAATGACTCGTCGAGCATCAGATATTGCTCTACTGTAAGATCTCCTTTCAACAGATCCGGCAACGGGTCCAGCAGAAATCCAAACTCATATCCGTTTTTAAACAATTCCTTTGCTCGCTTGAAAATTTTACGTAAAAGGATTTCCGAGCTGCGTGTTACAGGATGAAAATAAATTTGCCAATACATCTGATAGCGTGACATTAAATAATCTTCTACTGCATGCATGCCTGATTCCTTCACAACAATTCTCCCATTATGAGGACGCAGCAGTCGTAAAATACGATCCAAATCAATCGTGCCGTAGTTGACACCTGTCGAGTGAGCATCCCGCAACAAATAATCCATACGATCGGCATCTAGTGGACTGGTTACCAGGTTGACAACAATCGGTTTATCATACGTTTTGGCTATAACCGCAGCCACCTTTTGTGGAAGCTTCTCGTCGACTTGCCGTAGCACGGCGTTGATCTTCGTGTCTCCCAGTACAATGCGGCATGTCCAATCCTCATGGTTCATATGAAAGGCTTCCTCAATTGAATGAGAAAATGGGCCGTGCCCCACATCATGCAATAGAGCTGCACACAGAGCAACCAGCCTTTCCTCCTTCGGCCAATCCGGGAAATCTCCACGTTCAAATTGAGAAATAATACTTCTCGTAATCTCATATACGCCCAAAGAATGTGAAAAACGGCTATGCTCCGCTCCATGAAACGTAAGATACGATGTGCCTAACTGCCGTATGCGCCGTAAACGTTGGAACTCCGGCGTGTTGATCAACCGCCATATCACAGTATCCTGAACATGGATGTAATTATGTACCGGGTCTTTAAAAACTTTTTCTTCACTAAGTGGCTGGTGCAAGATATCAGCTCCTTTAATATTCGGAATAATGGATTAAAATACAATAAAATCCTAAATGGTTTCCCTCATTCGACATTCTTTGTCGTAATATGTCGAATTATAGTTTTTCGACATTTCCAAATCGACAAACTGAATAAATCATCAATAAGATAAGGCAATACACACAAGTAAAGCTCTTTAATCTAAATACTTTTGCATAATCAGACTGTTACTACATTTTTAAGGTTGACTGTTTTGGGAATCGTTGGTATAGTAAATATCAGAAAAGAGAAAATTTTGTCGAATCATGACACTTATATTATTTTAAACGGCGAGAGGAGCCTGATTTATTATGATGAAATCCACTGGTATTGTAAGAAAAGTTGACGAGCTCGGACGTGTTGTTATTCCAATCGAATTGCGCCGTACCCTGGGAATCGGAGAGAAAGACGCTTTGGAAATTTATGTTGATGGCGAACGCATCATGCTTAAAAAATACGAGCCAGCTTGTATCTTCTGCGGCAATGCTGAGAACGTAATTTACTTCAAAGGAAAAATTGTTTGCCAAGATTGCATTTCTGAAATCCCAACACCTGTGACAAACTGAGAATTTTAGTATATAATAGACTTATCAGATATTGTTAATTCTAACCTTTTTCATATATACTCCTTGTTGCCTTCCACGGTTTGAACCCAACCGTTGGAAGGCCCTTTTTTGTTTAGGCAGATATTCATAAGAGTGCGTTGTAAACATCTCTCTTGGAGATTGAACGATCTGTGGCTGTACGCTTCATTGCATCCTTGCGTGTAAGTCCCTCTTGCTCGTAATGTGCGACGTGGGACTCCAAAGATAAGGACTGCCACCACGCCTGACGTTCCTGTTCCTCTTCCTCTTCGTCTTTTCCTTCAACCACCAGGCAATATTCACCAATCGGTGGATTCTCCTCTAGTTTAGCAAGGCATTGCTCCACGGTTCCCCGCACCCATTCCTCATGCAGCTTGGTCAGCTCACGCGCAAGCACCACTTTGCGTGAACCTAATGTTTCCTTCAACACCATCAATGTCTTCACAATACGATGAGGCGATTCATAAAAAATAATTGTGCCGTGAGATACCTGAAACGATAGCAACAGCTTCTCTAGGTCCTTTTTCTCCCGTGGTGGAAAGCCAGCGAAGGTGAACCTTTCTGTATCCAGTCCTGAGGCAATTAAAGCCGATAGTGCCGCATTTGCCCCTGGGATAGGAATGACGCTAATTTCCGCTTCTAGTGCCAGTTTGACCAGATCCGAACCAGGGTCAGAAATGGCCGGTAGTCCTGCATCACTAACCAGTGCCAAATTTTTTCCTTCTATTATATAACGTATCAGTTCAGGCCCACTAGCAGCCTTATTATGTTCATGATAACTGAAGAGCATATCCGGTGTAATTTCGAAATGAGTGAGCAGTTTACGTGTCTGCCGTGTATCTTCAGCAGCGATAATACTACATGATTTTAAGGTGTTAATCGCCCTAAAGGTCATATCGTCCAGATTCCCAATGGGTGTTGCAACAAGATACAACTTTCCCCGTTCTTCTTCGCTGGTACTGAAGCTTTTTTGTACAGCTGCTTTCACACAGAATCCCCCTTGCTTACTTCTCCATAGATATCTCTTATTTCCTGAGTATAATTCCCATTTTCCTGATATACAATGAGCGGAGGCAACAAACGAACCTCCGGTTTACCGTCACGTAATGCTTCAACCAGTACCATATTGGCTTCCATATGAACTCGTGGGTGAACAAAACGTATTCGTTTGGGTTCCAAACTATGTTTACGCATCAAGGTTATAATCTCACCCAGCCGCTGCGGGCGATGAACCATAGATACCTTTCCCCCATTACGGACAAGCCGGGTGGATGCCTGAATGACTTCTTCGAGTGTGCAGTTCACTTCATGACGGGCAATTGCCTGGTGAGGATTCAGCTTGATATCGCTACCATTTAGCGGCATATAGGGGGGATTCACGGTAATCGCATCATAAACACCATGTCCCGTGATGTGAACCAGCTCACGCAGGTCCCCTTCCCGAATCTGAATTGCTGCTTCTAATCCATTCAAGCTGACACTGCGTCTAGCCATATCTGCCAAGCGTGGTTGAATCTCAATTCCTTCAATAGACGCTTTTGTTCGTGTCGTTAGCAACAGCGGGACAACCCCATTGCCAGTACACAAATCCAGAATCTTCCCACGCTGCGGAATACCGGCAAAACGTGCCAGCAAGACCGCGTCCATCGAGAAGCTGAATACCTCATCACTTTGGATAATACGCAAATTATGTGAAAGCAGATCATCAATTCGTTCCGACTTCTTTTCATTTTCGTACATAGTGCTCTCCCATCTTTTATAACCAAAATCGCTTTTCACTCATACTTCCTTACAAAAAAGCCGTAGGCATCTTGCTCCTACGGCTTGTTTTTATTTATTCAAAAATGACAGACAGAAGAGGCAATCGCCTTCCGTTCGCAAATGTCCGTAATACACGTTGCATATATGAAATCCTTCATGATACAGCCTCGCTAGATTGTCGTAGCCTTCGCCCACGACCTCACCCGTTTGCCCTTCATCCTTAATGACGATCGGAGGAGGAAGCTTCGGCTTGTTTGCCGTCTTTTCTTCTCCAGAGGTTTCACGTTTGAGCATCTTGCGCACCTGTTCGTTTTCAATCGTTAGTCGTTGATTTTCCTCCAGCAGCTCTTTTACTGCCAGTTTCAATTCACCCAGATCGCTATGCAACTGTCCCATTTGGGTTTCCATTTCGTGAATACGCGCAAAAACATTTAATTTATCCAAGTTTCCACCCCGAAGCAACCTAATGGTTTACTTGACGACTACATCGTCCATTGGAAGTTCCTTGACCTTACTGATCTCAAACAGTTGAACATGCACCGTGCGATGACCTGCATTCACACCTACGACTTTACCTTCTCCCAAAGAGGTGATAACCATCTTACCCACCTGAGGTAGCTCTTCTCGCATGCTTTCGTAGTTATCATGTTCAAACTTGAGACAGCACATCAATCTCCCGCACAACCCGGAAATCTTCGTCGGATTCAGCGACAAACTCTGATCCTTCGCCATCTTAATAGATACCGGCTCAAAATCCCCCAGCCATGAGGAGCAACACAGAATACGTCCACAAGGTCCGATTCCGCCAAGCATTTTAGCCTCATCCCGTACGCCGATCTGCCGCAGCTCGATCCGTGTACGAAAAATACTGGCCAAGTCCTTTACAAGCTCTCGAAAATCCACCCGACCCTCTGCCGTAAAATAAAAAATGATCTTATTTCGGTCAAATGTAAATTCTACATCTACCAGCTTCATTTTAAGGCCATGGTCTTTAATTTTATTTAAACACGTGCCGAATGCATCCTTGGCCGCCAATTTATTCTCTTCTACAACAAGAGCGTCATCATCCCCAGCAATACGAATGACTTTTTTTAAGGGCAGGACAACATCCGAATCATTTACCTCTTTTTTGCCCACTACAACCTTGCCATATTCAATACCGCGCGCGGTCTCTACAATGACGCAGTTTTCTTTCTCCACTGGAAGATCCAGCGGATCAAAATAATAAGTCTTGCCCGCCTTCTTGAAACGGACACCCACTACACTATACAAAAATTAACCCCCTTGTATGCCACTAAACCTCATTTGAAGCCGACATTGTACGAATGGCCGCAATTGAAGTCTCACTGTCGCACAAACCGGGAACCTGGCGTCGCGGATTGTGCAGAGTGGAACAAGCGCGCCTTCCTGTTAGCCGGTGATAGAACCGCTTGTATCGGACAACCCAATCAGAAGCTGCTCCACGCATAATTGCCCGTTGACGTGAAAACGGAGCTTCTTCCTGCAATTCGCGGCCAAATCCATATAAGAGACCCATTGTTCCGTGCTGCGGGTGATTGCCAATTTGGAGACGGACTCCAAATGATCTATGAAAACAATGCTTTCGTGCCTTCCGTAACGGAAATGAAGCATATCCTTAAACCACAAATGAAACAGATTAAACAGAATATCCAGGTGTTCAGAAAGTCCAGTTTTAAAAATCTTCTGTTGAGCCAGAATAATAGACGAGCTCCCCCGACTCATGGACTCCTTCACTAATTGTAACACTACGTTTCTAATTTCTGCAAACCAATTCTGCTGGAGAATTTCTCTACATGATTCCAGTCCAGAAGCAATATGAACGACCGACCGGACAAGCCCTGCCGTATAGCCTTCCCCAATTAATGCCTGCATCATCACCTCCGGCTGTAAAGCGTGGAAAGGAACCTGCTGCGTCCGTGATTGAATCGTAGGCAGCAACGCCTGTCCATTTTCAGAAATGAGTATGCCGACCACTGGAATCTGGGGCTCCTCCAGAAATTTAAGTAGGCTATTAGCAGCTTGCACTGTCATGGTATCCGCCTGCCGAATGATATATACCTTCGGATTGGAGCTTTCAGATTTGTAAGAAAATATACGTTGAAGCCCACGAATCTGATCAATTTTAATCGTAGCTCCATCCGGCTCTACAATATGCAAATCTGGATGATTCCCGTGCTCTACCTTGCGGCATGACAAACACTCCCCGCATGCATCATCCGTCTGTCGCTCACAAAATAAAGCCTTAGCAAAGATCTGCGCCATGTTCATCTGCCCGCTTCCCGGCGGCCCGCTAAAAACATAGGCATGGTTGACCGTATGATTGCGTAGTGCACTTTGCAGCATTTTTTTGGCTACATCCTGGCCCATTATATGTTGAAAAGACATATTTCCTCACTTTCTCCACTGAAAACAACTGTGATCCATCGGCAAATCGTTGTTCTTCCAGGCATGTACATAGTCAAAAATAATCTGCCAGCATGATCAGCAAGCAGATTATTTCTTCGTGGCAACAGCCCGTCTGTATTCATTTATAACATAAGTCTGCATTAAAACGAGAGATTAATTAGCAATCCTCTGATCTCACCGACCCCTTGCAAAAGCTCAATCTTGCCTTGCTCGGTTTCGAGCAGCTCATCCGCCATTTTGAGCAACAGCTCATCCACTTCATCAATCAGCTTATAACGTTTGCTGCGTCCCCGGCGATCCCAGCCCTTCGTGTCCTTCATGGACACGCCTCGCCGAACGGTATCTTCCAAAAACCGTTTAACCAGCATCTTATAGGCCTTCAGCTCACGAATCGTCATTGAACGTGCAAGACGATCTCCCTGCATTTGTATTTCCTTAAAGCGCCGATTCAATTCCTCCTGCGAAGCTTGCTCCCCATTTTGCTGCATAACGTCGGAGAAGCTCTTGGGCTGAATTGGCTTTGCACTCATTTCATTTGTAGACAATGTACTTTGTAAAGGGCGATAGCCCGGATTTATTTTCATATAAACCTGCTTTCTCCCCGGATGCTTCCACTTTCCCCCTTCATGAACAGTTCAATCTAGAACTCAGGGTTTCTTCGGCTTTCCGGGAACTGCGCTGTAGCGCTGCCGTTTTAGTGGATCTGCCCTCACTCTCATCATGTGAGAAGATACAGGCGATTCCCCTATCATATCGGCAGAATAGGCCCTATTGTGTAGATTCAGAAATGCTCGAAACGGTCTACAGGCATCACGAATACCGTCGCTCCACCCACCTGGACTTCAACAGGCAACGGTAAATAGGAATCCGTCGTCCCGCTCATAGGGGTAACGGGTGTGACCAGCTGTTCACGAACCTTGCAACTGCTGCGAATGACGTTCATTAATGAGTCCACCTGATTGTCATCAACACCGATCATAAATGTCGTATTACCAGCACGCAGAAATCCTCCTGTGCTCGCCAATTTAGTAGCACGGAAATTAGCTTTCACCAGTCCGCTGGATAATCTGTTACTGTCCTTATCCTGTACAATCGCAATAATCAGCTTCATCCTGTATTCCTCCTTCAAGTCATATTAGAGACAACCTTGTCCCTAGCTCAATTTTACCGTATATCCTTCGACAATTATATGCTAAAATTCTGAACAAACCGCTTTTTCAGCAAATCCTTCAATACTTGCTCCACCTGCTCTGGCGCCGGAGATGCATCAACAATTGTAATTCGCTCCGGAAATTTGCGAGCCAACTCCAAATATGCCTCTCGCACCTTATGGTGAAACGATATACTTTCCATGTCGAGGCGATCCATTTCTGCTCCTCGTGACGCATTTATTCTCGCCAATCCCAATTCGGGCTCAATATCCAGATAAAATGTGGCATCCGGCTCCCAATCATCCACCGCAAAGCGATTAATGGAAGCCACCTCTTCAATTCCGATCCCTCTTGCAAATCCTTGATAGACCAAGCTACTATCCACAAAACGATCACATAATACGATAGCTCCCTGTTCAATAGCCGGCTTTACCTTCTCCACCAAATGCTGACGCCGCGCCGCCGCGTATAAAAGTGCCTCTGTTCGAGCATCCATACTGGTATGAGCAGGGTCCAAAATGATAGAACGAATCTTTTCGGAAATTTCGATGCCACCCGGCTCCCTCGTCGTGATGACTGGATAGCCTTCTCTCTCCATAAACTTCGCCAGCCGTTGAATCATAGTTGTTTTACCGGAGCCGTCTCCCCCCTCCAGTGTGATAAAAATGCCTTTCCGATTCATGTTATTCCCTGCTTTCCTGCCTGAAAAATAAAAGTCACCCATAGGCTACGTATGCTTCTTTTATTCAGTCTTCTGTATTTGTTAAGTCTCTAGTATCTAATCTTTATTGTAAACGGAATACCCGAATTGTAAGCATACTTTCATCTGCTACCCCGTGCCAATTGGCTCCCAGCTCACGTAGACGACTCATCCGCAATGCAATCGCTTCTGTAATCGTTTCTCCTGCATATAGCAGTGGAATACCTGGAGGATACGGGATAATCATTTCAGCCGCTACCCTGCCAGCGGATTCGTCTACAGGCACGGTATCCATCTGATCCGGGCTAATCGGTCGAAGCCCAAACGGCACCGGACTAGAGTATCCCTTCATTCTATCATTGTTCCACGTGGAAAAATCTAATTCGAGTCTTTGCTGCTCTTTTTCCGTTGCCCCCGGCTCACCAGCCGTCTCCTTAAATCTTATATCATTATCTATATGCACAAGAGCCTGCAACAGGTGACTCGCATCCTTAGCCGTAGAGCCTAACGTAAACAATAAAACAACATGTTTTTCGTCGCTCATCTCTGGAACACATCCGTAAGTCTCCAACTCATGCTTGAGTCCAAACCCATCCAGTATACCCCATGTATCATACAGCACCAATTTAAAAGGATCCTGGGTTGAATATCCGCTTATTCCCTCATCAGCCCTTTCTAGGACCTCAGAGATTCCCCTGTGAGCATATTCTCCCTCTAGTGCCTGCTGTGTAGGTTCTAGCAAGCGAAAGCGTGGGAGCTGCTCCAGGCCCTTTCTAAAAGCATCTGCCGCCGCTAAGCCCACTGTAAAAGCATCTGTTCCATACACCTCTATATACCATCTTGCCAAATCCAGTGAAGCCATTAACGGATAAGAAGGGCTAGAGCTTTGCACCATCGCCAAACGCTGACGAAGCAGTTCCCGATGGATTCTCTCTCCCTGCACATGTAACATGGCCCCCATGGTCATGGCTGGAAGCATTTTATGTGTCGACTGGACGACTACATCAGCCCCGCAGGATAGCGCAGAGGCTGGCAAACGAGGATGCAACCCATAATGGGCACCGTGTGCCTCATCTATCAATAGCGGCACATGGGCTGCATGACAGGCCTTAGCCGTTGCCTTCAGGTCATGCCCCATCCCATAGTAATTAGGTAGTGTAAGTAACACCCCTTTAGCCGAAGGATAGGCCTTCAGTGCAGCTTTTATTGTATCCGTCGTTGGGGCAACCGCTAGCCCGCTTAGTGTATCTATTTCCGGATCTAGGAATACCGCATTAGCCCCTGACAGCATGAGACCGTTCAGGACAGATTTGTGTACATTTCTCTGTACCAGCAGTAGATCTCCCGGCTCCGTACATACAGTTAAAATCATAGCCAAATTACCGACCGTGCTTCCTCCAATTAGCCAAAAGCTCTCTTCAGCACCAAAGCACTTTGCAGCCAGCTCTTGCCCTTCACGAATCACATCTTCTGGGTGATGCAAATCATCCAGTCCAGTAATTTCTGTCGCATCAATAGACATCACTTCTTGCAACAGAGATGCAATATTTTCATGCTCATATACTTGTCCATTTTTATGACCGGGTACATGGAAAGAAGCATTGCCCTGAGTCCGGTAACGTATTAGAGCTTCCATTAATGGTGCATGTACCGCCTTTTTCCCCATCATTCTGCAATCCTTCCAAACAAAGCTTTATATCTACCTTATTTTATCGTAAAATCAAGCGGAATCCTACTTTTACTCACAGAAAAAAAGGCCCGTATCGACAGACCTTGGAATGCCAATCCTTCAAAGACTAATTAGCAAAGGATATTATGCATTTTTCTGTACCCAGATTTGCTTTAGTTGATCAATAAAAAAATGATATTTGGCATCAGTTGCATCCGTGTGCACCATTTCAGCTTCACACGTATCACAGATAAACTCGGAAACGATAAAAATGCCTTCATGCTTGTGCTGCCCGCATATAATACAGCGGTGGCCGCCTTGATCATGCATATCCATCCCACCTTGTTTCTTTTACTATTAGTATGGGGCACTTTCTACTATTTTAAACCTTTTCATAGCCCAGTTCGACGATATACTCTATATATATTCCATCTGGGCCATTATGGTGTTTGTACCCCGTATGTTTAAAAAACAGCCGTCTATGCCGATATAATAAGAAAAGCTCTTATATATGGATACCCTTTCATCGGAGCCCTTGAACACTTCATCAGTGATAGCTTTTCCAGTAATTATAGAGTAGGCTAGCTAACACTGGATGTCGATCATTCTGTATTTCTACAAAAACGATTAAATGCTTATTTAAAGCGGCATGAGCGAAGTACCGTCCCTTTTTCCGGCTGTGGACGGGAAGCCACTTGTGATGCAGTAGATTAATGAAAGGACTGTTCGCATGACAGAGGAAACCGGAACCAAAGCTACCTACTATCACTACAAGCTCATTAAAAAAATCAGTATACCGCGTCAACTAATATGGAGTCATATCACACTGCCTGTTATTATGCTTCTCTTTCTGCTTCTTGCCTTTTCCTGGACTAGCGTGTTTTTGTTTGCTCTTGCCTTTTTCCTAACCTTATGGGTACACTTCGTAATCTCACGATCTGTCCTATACATCGGTGGCGGAACATCCTTCCGCAAACGCTGGGCATTCCACCGTAAATTACCTTGGCTAGGCTATATGACAGACCAGTACATAGGCTATAGCATCTTTCGTCGTGTGCACATACATACCCTCTGGATCGGTATCTGCTTATCAGCCGTATTCATTCTCTGGTCTCCACCAGCCTTTACTGTATCCTTACTCTTCTGGCATCTATGGCTTATTGCACCGCGTCTATACATCCTCAGTCGGCTTACAGGCGAGAGAAAAGACGGCATGTTGAAGTTTACCGATGAAGATGCCTCATATTATCAACAGTAAATTTAATCACTCATTATCCGTACAGATAGAAAACTCAGGTCTGAACTAACCTACCAACGATCTAGACTGAAGCAATAAAAAAGGAGCAACCTCAAACGGTTACTCCTTTTTTTTGTGTCTTAACAATTAAAATCGCTTTATTCTCTTATCAAGTAAACTTTTCCTCATCGTTATCCTCGTTATTCATGTAGAGCATTTGATCAACATGCAAATATATAAAAGGAAGCCACTCCCTACTCAACGGCAGTTCTGAGTGCTTCCCCATATCCGATCTCTTCATTCATCATTATACACAGCATACAATATGCTGAGTTTACTATAAATATGATCTACAATAAATCCTATGCTACTTACTCGGTTGAAAACCGTGTCCCTAATTAAGATCCACGCTTTTGCTCTTCACAACAGCCTTTCTGTCTTTTGGAACCAATACAGTAAAAGAACCATCATGCACAGACAAATGCACCATATGCTTATTTTTCTGAAACACCTTCTGATTCGAGGTGGATAAATTCGGTTCCTCAGTCCAGCCCCAAGCTGCAATCTCTTCTAAATAAGGAGCAGGTAGACTATCACTTTCCTTCAACGCTGGCAGTGCATAGCGAACATAGTCCATGTCCGAATTACTGCTGGCCCGATCGGTTTTACTAGCTTCTTTGGGAACCGGAAACGTCTTCTCGTTAGCAGCACCCTCAAACGATGTCCAAGAAGGCTCCTCTTCCACGCACCCGGTAAGAATCGCGACAGCGACACTGAATAGCACCAATAGAGCAAGCCATTTATTTCGCCGCATGATCTTCCCTCCTTACCAGCCTGATTGACTATACAAAATCCTATGATGGAGTTTGCATAAATCTGCAATAATGCAGCGTGTGTGTATGGGATTCAATACCTATATTATACAGGGTTTACTCTTACATTCCGTAACAAAAATGTTACCTTCCTTTTGTAAGGATATTTCTAAAGTATACGTATATGCAAAAAAGAACCATAATCTCAATGAGATCATGGTCCTCTTTACTTGTTGCTTGGCGACGTCCTACTCTCCCAGGACCCTGCGGTCCAAGTACCATCGGCGCTGGAGGGCTTAACGGTCGTGTTCGGGATGGGTACGTGTGGAACCCCTCCGCTATCGCCACCAAACATGAATTTGCTATGCAAATTCTACCTTCAAGGTTACACCCTGAAAACTGGATCCGAAACTTATTTGCGTTTTATTCTTTAGGATAAGCCCTCGACCGATTAGTATTGGTCAGCTCCATGCATTACTGCACTTCCACCCCCAACCTATCTACCTCGTCGTCTTCAAGGGGTCTTACTAATTGGGAAATCTCATCTTGAGGGGGGC